>TARA_B100001113_G_scaffold342908_1_pt1 | contig 23044 bp, 27 predicted proteins | sample TARA_B100001113 | Tara Oceans TARA_B100001113 (sample SAMEA2622402) | marine metagenome | biome: marine biome (ENVO:00000447); feature: deep chlorophyll maximum layer (ENVO:xxxxxxxx); material: "saline water (ENVO:00002010), including plankton (ENVO:xxxxxxxx)" | depth 50 m | reverse complement strand
ACTCGTCCTCGTTCTCATCATTTGTGTATTTTTCAATTACTTTAGCATAATCAATTTTTCTAAAAGGATCTCTCCATTTTGGATTCTCACAAATGTCACTTATATCTACTTTATATTTTTCAAATAATGTCTTGTATCTCTTTAATATTCTAAGTCCTAGCATGGCTTGTTTTTCAGTCCACGGATACAGTGTTTGAGCAAGTGAGTTTATTGTTGCACGGTCTTTGTCATGAGCCTGAAATCCTTCCCAAAAATGCTCATTATATGCTAATATTTCTATGCATTCTTGTACAGTTTGGGGTATTTTATGAGTCGATAACATATGCTAAATTCCAGTTAAATACAGTTATTACGCACAATTATAACATAGATGGTAAAAAGGTCAACCGCATAAGATATGAATAAAAGAAGAAAAACACAGAAATTTAAAAAACATTTGGAAAAAGTGTTGAACAGGCCTAGTACCCAACAACCATATTATACAAATATGCATGGGATTAAGTCATGGTACGATCACTATAACGTTGCCTTGTTTGACAACAAATTACCGTATTTTGATGAAATAAAAATAAAAAGAATACATGGTGCATTAGGACAGGTTGTTTATACAACTTATAAAACTAAAGATAAGCATTATGTTCTTGAGATGTTACCAAAATATCCAACCAAAAAAATGTTTTTAGAAACGTTGGTACATGAAATGATACATTTATATCAAATGAAAGTGCGAAACAACACAGGTAACCATAACAAATTATTTTATAGTTTCAAAAGCAAACTTAATTTTTTAGGTCTAGAACTTTCTCGATAAACTCTGCATAAGCCATAACCTTGTGATTCTTATGAGGTATTACTTTGATATAATCGGGCGGAGTATCATGTACAATAGTAAAATTGCAGTACGGTCTTCTTTTACAAATACTTTTATATTGTTGTAACCATGGCTCAAATATTGTATCACTATCTCTCTTGCCGTAGTTTTCTGTGTCTTGATAAATGTTGTTTAACTGATTTTTTCCGTACTCTCTGAAATCATATCCTATCAAATATATATTTTTGTGTCCGTGTATACAAGCAGTCCAGAATGCGGCATTACCTGATATCCAATGAGGATTATGAGGGATCAAATTTAACTTATAATCCGATCTCGACATTTCGATTGCAGGCGCATAACATACAGTCTTTTCATACACTTTATCTTTCACAATTTTTTGAGACATAAATCTGTCAACACTGAACAAATACGTTGGGATAAAATCTCTATATAGAGCATTACAGCCATAAGTTTGTCCGTTGTTATGCAACCAATTTAAATCTAATTTGTCTTGCCTTGACGGACCATTCCCTATACAGTATGCATTTCCTTGTGGCACTGCCTTAATTCTATCTTCGACCCATTCACGTTCTTCAATTTTTTTGCCTTGACGTATTGTCATACGTGCAATTATTTCTTCGCCTTGATACTGTGTCCATTCTATAGGTTGATCTGGATCCGGTCGTTTGCCAATGTGAAATACTTGTTTCATTCAATCTCCATTAATTTGTAAAATGCCCAACTATTAATTAGGCCACTTACTCCTAAATTATAATTTTGTTCTTGATCTATATCTCTTAAAATTTTATTTGCTTTTGCTAATCCTAAACCTGACTTTATAGGAATTATAAGTGCCATTATTTGATCGTCTTTCATTTTCTTTGCCGCTTGTACTCTATGCCATCCATCACAAAGAACGTAGTATCCTGTATCTTTTATTGGTGCAACCAATATTGGATTTAAAGGTTCTGATTGTTTTGTAAGTTTCTTTATCCAATCTCGTTTTTCTTTGTTCAATGGTCGTTCTGCTCCTAGTCCTAGTTCTGCTAAGGTGATTAACTTATCAATCTTTACTTGTATAGGTTTTACTATTTTTTTATGTATTTTTCTAACAGTCTTTCTCTTATCCTTGCCCATGGCTTTCCTTCTCTAAATTCTTCTGTGAACCATTCTGTATATGATAACTGATTTGCCCAGTTTTGTCTAGCCGGCATTGCCGGGTGTAATATATCTGACAAATCCGTATTACCAACATCATGGCATAAACTTTTCTCTGACACAAACACAGGTATACCGTGTATTACTGCCTCCATGGCAGGGTTTGAACTGTGATTGACCACTGCCCAGGTTGATGCTAAAATTTTTTTAAAGTCAGTATCATCGTATGTATTCCAATCACGTTTAGGTAAATTTACTCTGACGTGTTTATATTTGTGTTCTGGAAAATTATGAACTATATTTCTTGGGTGTGGTCTTATTACAATTGGTTTGTCTGTATATCTTCTTATTTCTTCAATACAATTTTTAAAATAGGATTTAAGTCCAGGATTTTCTCTCCACTGATGACTATTGTGATGTTGTCCACATATTACTATTACGTTACCTGTTTGCTTCCACGGTCTAAATTGATGATTAAAAAGTGGCCAACGTTTGTCATCATATGTCTGATTTGCAAAGTCTGCCTCTCGATTGATTCCGTTTATACCCATTTTGAAAGATGAATTTCTACGTAGTCCGCCTACCTCTAATACAACAACTGGTCTTCCTGTGCCTCTAAATTTTTCCCAAACTTCTTTATTAGGTTGCATCCGTCCTTGCCAAAGTACCGACCAAATTACTGCAACATCACAGTTCCTATCCTCTCCTATAAAAACTTTTTCACCCTTTGATTTTAAATGTTCAATAAGTGCGGCGAATACCGGCTTTCCGTTTAAACTTGAATTTTCAGGGTAGAGTGCAATTCTCATTAATTTCCTTGTGTTCCTTTTGCTACTTTACTGATAATATCTTCTGCTTGTTTTGGATCAAATCCACTTTTAGCAAATGGATCATAACTTTCAACACTTTGCCAATATTCTTCTGGTCGATTAGATCTTAGGTCTGTTGCAGAACTTTTACCTTTTACTTTTCTTTTGCCTTTCATGTGATCGACATAAGCACCAAGAACACTATTAATAAAAACATGATGTCCTTTTGCACCTGCACCTTTGCCTATATCGTAACCATCATTTGGGGCAACTTCTTTTAGTACTTGCCAAAATACATAGGAATCATGCCATTCGAGATGTTCAAAAATTGTATCTTTATTATATAAATCAATCCAAGTATCAATAAATGAATTAATTAAGTAATGCCTTTTATTGTAACTAACCCAACCACACTCAGGATATTTTTCTCCCCTACCCAAAAAATTTACTAACTTATCAACTGGCATTAGATTAAGGACAAAATCTTTTGGTATAGGTCTAAAAGTATATGTGTCTGCGTCTAACCATAAAACAACATCGACATCTATGTTTTTTATTGCATGAGCAACTGCAAATGTTTTATGTGCAAATCTTACTGCGTCCCATAAGAAAGAGCCTTTACCTTTATCGTTTTTTCCTGCATTTGGATTTCTACGTACACCACCTGGTATCTCTTGTAGTTCTCCATTTGCAACTGGATCATCTTTATGTCTGTTTTTAAAACTAACTAAATCAGGATTTTCTTTTTCTAAATCAATATAAATTATTTTTTCGTGTTGCAATGGCGGTAGTTCTTTTTCGTAATACACATATAATTTTACATCATCGGGCCAATTTTCTACAAAACTTTCTAACATTCTTTTCCCATACGCCTCCCAACGGTTTGGTGGGAAAGTTGTAATAACCGCTAATCTTCTCATGGTTGTTTTCCTTTGATAATTATATATGTATTTAATGAAAAGTCTTACAGTACAAATTTTTAGAAGAACAGTTAAGGATCGAAAACGTGGAGATTCTTATAAGTTGTTGTACGACTTTGCCGAAGGAGTTAGAGCAGTAGGTGACAAAGTAGAAATCATAAACGAAAATATGACCGGACCAACACAGGACGGAGAAATGGAAATTACTGCACCAATTGGTGTCATGTTTGGATACGGCGGTGATAGACAATTACATCATACAAAAGGTAGACGTCATATGCTTGTTCAAAATGCAAAAAATAAAGGTAGTGTTGTAATAACATTTGATGGGGGTTTGTGTTCAAGTTTTGGTAATACAGCAGGTGTGCCAAACCACAGATACAGAGTTGCCCTGTGGACACCAATGCGTAATGGAAACTTTTTAGCAGATAACTCACCCGACGATAGATGGAAAGAAATGCAAAGTTTGTTTAATATTGGAAGTTACGAATGGCAAAAACCAAAAGATGACGCACCTATTTTATTTGTTTTACAACCAAAAGATAATTGGAGCATGAATGAATTAGATCCTATTGAATGGTTTAATGATGTTTATAAAAAAATAAGACCATTGACAAAAAGAAAATTATTAATTCGTCCACATCCAAATAATGTTGCATCAATGGATGAAAGGAGAAATGAGTTTCCTGATGATTGTGAATTAATAATTGGACAAAAACATTTTGCCGGTGATGAAAAAAAGTACTATAGATTTAACTTCCAGGACGCATTAAATAATTGTCATGCTGTTATTACTCACAACTCTACTGCCAGCGTCGACTCTTGCATTCGTGGAGTCCCTACCTTTGTTACCTCAGATCTTGCAATTTGTTGGCCAGTAGCAAATACTAATCTAGAAGATATAGAAAATCCAAAATATCCGGATAGAACACAATGGTTAAATGATCTAGGTTATATGATGTGGTCTGTGGACGAAATTCGTTCAGGTAAAGTTTATTCAAGATTCCGTAGCAAAATACTTGAATCTAATTTGATATCGTTGTAATCGTTTAATCTTTTATAAGTTTTTTCGTGTGTGGTTTTAGGTATAGGAACACACTCTCCCATCAATACCTTATGGTCCAAGCCAAGCAAATATGAGAGATTAGGATAAACTTTTTTAGCAGTATGTTTATGAACAATTTCAATTACTTTAGTACCTGGCAAACACCAAAGTAGATTAACAAGTCCTGCACCGTGAGTGCCAACAACGTGTGTTGCTTCTGCAAATGCTATCATTTGATCTAACACTGGCATCTCTTCGAGTCTCAAAACTTCCCATCCTTTTAGTATTGCAAATATTTCTTCTTTGTTTGATAATTTTCTAGAACCTACACCTCTGTCTATAAAAATTTTCCTATGAGGGGGTTTTACTTTTTTATGTAAAAATCTTGAGCGTATAAAATTAACTGATTGTGGAATAATTACACCGTCATTATGATTGCACATTGTAGGAACGTATAAGTGTTTAAACTTCCATGTTTCGTTTTTAGGCATGACCACAAGTTTGATTTCTGGCATAATTTCAGTAATTATTTTTTCCATATATTCGCTTCTGTGAGGCATAATGTAAACAAAATCTTTAAAGGGTTTACTTAATCTTTTCTCTAGCAATCTCATTTTTGCAATTACATCTATCCATATGTGCCATGGGTTATTGCCAGAGGAAACGTCTATTGGCAACCATACAAATTTATTTGTGTCTGTGAATTCTTGTGTAGGCAAAGGAATGTTGACATCAACACTTTCACCCCACTTAGGATATATTCCTTGCCGAGGTCCTAATTTATTCTTTTGTTTCCATGTTAGCGGCCATACGTGTTCTGATATTAAACCACCCATTTTGGTTATTAAGAAAGGCCAGGTATGAACCATACAATCTTCAAACTCAGCAAGATAGGTAGAGTGTGTTTCAAAGTTTAAATATTTTTGAGGATAATCAATAACATCAAACTTGTCATGGAAATACTGAATACTTTCGATATTTTTAACTTGCATAATTTCAATTATTTAATTACAATATAACTATGCTCACAATTTATGCACCTATGGAAAATCTAAACAGCAAAGCCTGGGAGGTATTTGGGGGTGTAATGAAGTCTTGGCCCACTGCTTACCAAACACTGGATAACGGAAAAGCAACAGATCCTTTTGATAATAGTATGTTTTGGGGTTTTGTTAATAATAATCTTAAACTAGTTCATAAACTTGAGGAACGCAAAGATAATTTTTGGTTTACAGATACTCCATATTTTGGTAGATTTAATAATAAAAATTTAAAGCCGGACAACCATTGGTGGCGTATATGTAGAAATAACATTCATGCAAAACTATTAACTAATTGTGATTCAAAAAGATTTGACTCTTTTGGTATCAAAGTAAATCCACCAACAAGAGATGGAAAATATATTTTAATTTGTCCTAGTTCTGCAGGTATTCATATGTATCTTAAGCAGACTACATGGTTAGATGATACAATTAAAGAAATTAAAAAACATACAGATAGACCAATTAAAATAAGAGAAAAACCTCGAGGCAGAGGAACATCAGGACCTAGTGAAGCAAAGATAACCATTGAAGAAGATTTAAAGGACGCATGGGCCTGTGTAACTTCTTGTTCTATCAGTGCAATAGAATCAATATGTAACGGTGTACCTGTTTTTTGTCATGAGAAAAGTTTTGCTACACCTGTAGGTTCAACAGATTTAAGTTCTATTGAAAATCCAAAGTTTGTTGACTCATATCAATGGTTATGTTCGTTAGCATACCAACAATTCACACCAGAAGAATTTGCTAATGGTACTGCTGTCAGTATAATAAAAGAATATTATGATAGTTAAAGTAAATGAATTTTGGGTACCAGAGAACGACATACATATAGAAGAATGGAAATCTGGACAACCGTTTACACAAAATAAATGTTTAATAAAATTTAAAGAATGGTGTACATCTCAACAAAAAAAATTTCGAACTGTTATAGATGTAGGTGCATGGTGCGGAACTTGGGCATCTGAAATGTACGAATTTGCTGATAGCATAAAAGCATTTGAGCCTAATACAGTAAATTTTAAATGCTTAGAAAGAAATGCTGGTAGGTATCCTAATGTTAATCCGTTCATATATGCTTTAGGTGACAAAGAAGGATTCCTAAGCATGACTAATGATGACTTTACTCAGGCGATTAGGATAGAAGAATCACAGGGTAAAATTCCAGTTAAGACTATTGATTCGTTTGGTTGGACAGATGTTGATCTCATAAAAATTGACGTTGAAGGTTATGAGATGAAAGTTTTAGAAGGTGCAAAAGAAACTTTAACAAACACTAATCTTTTAATGATAGAACTTAACAATAATACAAAAAAATATGGTTCAAGCAATCAGCAGATAGAAGGATATTTAAAAGAGTTAGGCTTTCACGAGATGATCAACATTTGGCCTGACAAGGTATATTGCCGATAATTATTTAAAATGGCTAAGATTTTTATTACAGGTGTTGCAGGATTTTTAGGTTCTCATTTGGCAGATTTAATGATAGCAAATGGGCATAAAGTTGCTGGCAACGACAACATGATTGGAGGATATGTAGATAATGTACCACAAGATGTTGAGTTTCATCAAGTTGATTGTAAAGATTTAGAAAAACTTACAAAAGCCATGGAAGGATGTGATATAGTTTATCATACAGCCGCAACGGCATATGAAGGCCTTTCAGTTTTTTCTCCTGTACTTGTAACACAAAATATATTTGAGGCATCAGTTGCAACTGTGACTGCCGCTATAAAGAATAAAGTAAAACGTTTTGTGTATTGTTCAAGTATGGCAAGGTATGGAGAAAATCAAACACCATTCAAAGAAGAATATGATTGTAAACCACAGGATCCATATGGTATTGCAAAGAAAGCCGGGGAGGATGTATTGAAAAATTTATGTGAGGTACACGGAATGGAATATGTTATTGCTGTACCACATAACATAGTTGGCCCGAGACAAAAGTATGACGACCCATTTAGAAACGTAATGTCGATTATGTTAAACAGGATGTTACAAGGTAAACAACCTATCATATATGGCGATGGAGAACAAAAAAGATGTTTTAGTTATATAGATGATTGTTTGTATTGTTTGAACGCACTTGCCTTTCAGGATAACGTGGTTGGTGAAGTGATTAATATTGGACCAGACGAAGAATCAACAACTATCAACGGATTAGCAGAAATGTGTGCAAACGAAACAGGTATAAATTTAGATCCTGAGTATCATTTAGACAGACCGCAAGAAGTTAAACTTGCAACCTGCTCATCTGATAAAGCACGTCAATTATTAGGGTATAAAACGTCTACAAATTTAAGGACAGCAGTTAAAAAAACTGCGGACTATATTAGATTAAGAGGAACTAAAAAGTTTCAATATCATTTACCTTTAGAAATTATAAATGATAAAACACCTAATACTTGGAAAAACAAATTAATATGATTTCAATAAGTTGCCCATCTAGAGGACGTCCAGAACTCGCAAAGAGAATGATTGATACTGCTTACGAAACAGCCGCCTCCGATATTGAATTTTTAATATACCTTAATGATGATGATCCTATGTTGGACGAGTATCAAGATACGATTGATAAAAAACATTATTCTATTGGTCCAAATAGATCAACTTGTTACAGTTGGAATTTAATGGCAGAGAAAGCCAAATATGATTATGTATTCTTAGCAGGAGACGATATCCAATTTAAAACAAAGCATTGGGATAAGATTATGACAGATGGTTTTAATGATTATCCAGATAAAATTTTAATGGCTATTCCTTATGACGGAAAAGAAAAAAATAAACCTAAAAAATTATTACAAGCAAAAGGCCCTACATTGATAGGAGATATTCCTTTCTCTTCTCCTCATTTTCTAGTTCACAAAAATTGGATAGATACATTAGGTTATTTTGTGCCACCATTTTTCTGGCATTGGTACGTAGATACATATACGCAAAAGGTTTCAAGAAAACTTAATAGATGCTTATTTTTTCCAAATGTTACAATTAAAGCAAGAAAAATATTTGACGAAACAGGAAAGCAAGTAAGAAAACATTTAGTAATTAATGATAGAGATGATTATGTTTGGACAAAAATTAGACAAAGACATCTAAACGCAGATGTTGAATTATTACAAAAATTTATTGAGGAATATAAATGATAGCAGGTATTCACACCACGAAACCGAGAACACAACGATATGTGGAATCTTTTGTAAAAGGTACACCCGGTCCTTTTAAAATATACCAATGGAGGGATTTAAAAGAACTTCCTGAAGAAAACTTAACTATGTATGGAATTCTAGCAGGGTCAGGAGAAGTATACAAATGGTGTGAGAAAGAAAAACGAGATTTTTATTTTATGGATCATGGATATTTTTCGTATGCTCATGACTTTCCATACTGGTTACGTATTACTAAAAACGGACATTGTCAAACTAAACTGTTTAACAGACCTAGTGATCGTTATGAAAAATACTTCAAACAAGACATCAAACCATGGAGTAAAAGGGGGTCTAAGATCCTCATACTGCCCCCTACAAACGCGATTTCAGACTTCTTTAGTGTAACGGACTGGCTAGAAAATACCGTTAAAATATTGCGTGAAAATACAGATAGAGAACTGGTTATAAGGGATAAACCATATAATCCGGCTGTTACTAAAGATCACGTAGGTGCTACAATTAAAGTAGACTTACCCACAAATAAAACTTCAGGAGCAATAGATTGGTCGCAATACTTTGCCTGTGTTACCTATAATAGTAACACCATGATTGAAAGTTTTACTAACGGTGTGCCTGTATTTTGTGACCCAAATAACTGTGGAGCAACACCTATTGCCGAAACTGACTTTACAAAAATTGAAACGCCTATATATGGTGATAGAATGTCTTTGTTTAGTTCACTTGCTTATAACAATTTTAATATGGAAGAAATGCAGAATGGAACTGCATGGACTTTACTCGGTGATTTGATTTAAATTAAAGAGTCTATTTCTTTTCATCACTTCAGCAATTATATTAATACTCAGTCTGTCATGTCCTGGATCTATACGTGGAGTGACACCGTGTACTGCTTTGTTTGAATTCCAAAACATAACAAAAGTGTTTTCCTTATATTTTATTGTTTTACTTTCTTTTATTTCATGACTTTTAGGTATTTGCCTTCCTGTTTTTGCAATTACACTACTCACTGGTTCAGAATCGTATACAACAAAATCTCCGCCCTTTGCATTATCACCCCGTTGTCTCATATATAAAAGTCCAGCATACATCTCAACTGGATTATCAATATGTGAAGTTCTAGTTGAAACAGTAACAGGTTTGTGAACAACAAACTGGCAATCAGTAACAACATTTCTTTGGCCAGGACTATGCCTGATTCCTGGTATTTCGTTTACAATATTATTATAATAGTTTTCATCTTTAATTTCGTTTTCAAATATTTTAAGTATGTTTTTATAAAAATCATGAGAAGTATGATATGTTAAAAAATCAAACCATGGTTGTTTAATTTCTATTTTATTTTCGCCTAAAAATTCATTAGCATTTCCTCTCCATGTATGTCCTTCCATTAATGGAAACTTATCTTTTATAGTCTGTACTGGAAAGTTTTCATAAAGCAATTCGTAAGTTTGTGTAGGTAGACAATTTTTGATGATAATATGAGGATAAGGATCCGTAAAATAATCGGTTGCTGGATTAAATTTTTGTAGTACTGAGTATGTATTCATTATGAACTAAAAAGATTTATTAATTCTTTCTTCCAATCGTCACCATATTCACAATCACGATATCCGTCAAACCACGGACCGCCCTCTGTGTAATGCAGTATTTTTGGAGTTCCATCATTTGGTTCTTTGTACCAACCAACTAACCAATTGTATTCGGGTGGCATAGATCCTATTTCGTTATCATCTAACCAACTGAATCTATGTAGGAATTTTGGAGACTCTTCGTTAAGTAATTCTGGTGTAAGTATTTTATTTTTAGGATGTTCGCAATTCCAAAGCACCATGCTTGACCAATTTTTACGTGGATACACTGTTTGTACTTGTCCGTCCATCTTAGTTGTTTCTTTTGGTGCGTAGTCATGTTGTACTACTACAACTGCTTTTGAGTTGTCACAGTATTTTACAAGTTCGTGTGATGGTATCTTCCATAAAAAATCGCAATCACAAAACACTGCCCAACCTTTGAAGTCGTTTAGATAGGGTATAAAAAATCTTGTAAATGTAAATTCTGTTGAAGCAAGTTTATCAACCGGTCTTGTGTAAAGGCCTTGATCACGCATTTGTTTTTGTTTTAATGGAATAACTTCTGCTGAAGGATCTCTTCTTTTGATAGAGTGTTCACATACCTGATATGCTATGTCTTCTCGACTATCGTGTCCTACATATATTTTCATCTTGCTACTATTCCGTGTATATCTTTCCAATTATTTACACGGATAATATCAGGGTGACTAAAATCTTGATTGTATGGGTGACTAATTAATATAGGTTTTAAACCGTATTTGAGACCTGCTAGTGCGTTTGCAGGCTTGTCCTCGACCCAATATAGGCCTGTGTTATGAAACTCGGATAAAGCAGAATCTTTGTTTGCTCCTGTATCTAAAATATGATAATTTTTAAAAATATGATCTCCAAATAATTCTCCCAATCTTTTCTTACGCAAAAGTTGTGCAGGTATGTCAGAAGTTTGTGATGTGATTGGTATAAAAGTCCAACCCTCTGCGGCTAACAATTTTACCCAAGTTTGAGATTCTAACATTGGTGATTGATTACCCATCCATGCACTTTTATTAAATTCTCTGATTTCTTTTCTAATCTCAGTTTTGGTTAGTCCAAATCTCTCTGCCATCTCGTATGTGTTCTGTGTATTGTCTAATAATGTGTATGGGTAAACTCTTTTACCTACATAACCTTCTCCTACTTCGTCTTCAAAATAAGATCTTTGTAACATCCATTGAGTAAAATGGTTTTCCCATTCTAGCAGTACACCGTCTACGTCTGTTAATATTATTCTATTTGATTGTGGCATCTTCCATCCCCGCTACTCTAAGTTTAACAATGTTTGTGATTTGCCATTGTTTCTGATCTAACCCTTTGGTGATGCCTAGCCATTGGTTTCTTAATAATGCGAATTCATTAATAATTTTCTCTAAATCTACTACATCTGCTTCACCATCGACATACTTGTCAGCATCACGTGAAGTAAGTGCCCTGTTATAATTTTCTAAAAACTTTTTGAAAGTTTTAGATCTTAATCTTCTTTTTTCAATATTTAGATATTCTAAGATTGCTTCAATCTCTTGTAACTGATTAAATCGTTGTTCAACTACACCAGGCATAGAAGCAGATGCTTTTTCTAAATTACCCCATATAGAACATTCTTTTCGTGCCTGTTGATATTCTGTTTCGAAATGTTTGATACACTCTGGTATCAATGAAATATCTTTACTTACTTTAGTATACCAATTCGTCATCGTCGTAATCCTCTTCGTCATCTTCAAATACCATGTTTACCGCTTCTTCTAATTTAGGGTCGTAATCTGATGATGCTTTAAGTTCTTTATCATCAACACCAATATCTCTCAGTGTGTTAATAAAGTCAACTGCTCCATCTAACTTATTTCTTTCTGGTATGTAATGTGAAAATGAGTTCCAAATACGTTCGATATCCTCGTGAGTCATCTCTGCCATTTATTCATCCTTGGGTTCTTCAACTGTTTGTTCAGTTGTTGTTGATAATTTATCAAAATCGCTCATCAACATATCTAATTTATCTCCAACCCAAGATTTTCTGAATTCTAGATGCTCCTTTCCGTTCGTATCAATGTATTTCAATCTATTTCCTTGTTGCACTAGTATACCTTTCTTTTCGAATAAATCCACTAGTCCACTATACGGATCCATACCAGTATCGTAAGGTATTTTAACTTGAACACTTTCAAATGGTTTTGCATATCTTGTTTTCATTACTTTACAAGCGGCTCTTATACCTCTAACATCTGATATCTTGTTACCTTTTTCGTCTTCTTTAAGTTTGAGTTTTTTCATTGCAATTACAATTGAACTTGCATAAATGAATCCTTGTCCACCTGATATTTTGTCATCTGGATCAAACATATCTTGAGATGCATATGTGTGATTAGTTGCTACAAGTCCTACATTCCAACTACCAAACATATTCACACAGTTTCTTACAAGTGCAGTAAGGGCCTTTGGCTTTCTACCTAAGTCACCTTTCATTTCACCTTTCTCAAACTGATCAACATCTGTTGGTGTAAGCAACATACCTAAACTGTCTATTACGAACAATACTTTAGGTGCCTCTTCTTTACTATCTGAATGTTGTTCTTTATAACCTTTCATGAACTCTGATACAGTCTTTGCTACATCATCTATCATCGATAAACTTAATTTTAAAAGTTTATCCTCCGATGTATCTACTTTCAATGCTTGTAACCATTGTTCATCTAATGCATTTTCTGAATCAATTAATATTACAAATATGCCTTGATCTTGTGCATTCTTAATAATGTTGCCTGATGCAATATATGATTTACCTGCACCAGACTCACCGGCAAGTACTGATACTTTGCCTAGGGGAATTCCTTTGTTAAAATCTCCTGATATTAAATAATTTAAAGCATAGTTTCCTGTGCTTATCCAATCTGTAGGATCACTAAATCCTATGCCAAGTCCTTGTATAGACTTTGTTATACTTTTTCTAAACTTTGTTGCATCAAATACTTTTGTCATATCGTACCTTATATTAGCATACTAGACCCTGATCGTCAATTGAAAACCAGGGTCTGGTAATTTATTGTTATTGACTTTGTCTGCTTCGAATCAATTTTAATATATCCTCGGCTCTTTTAGCACTATCTCCATTTGGAGTTGCTGGTGCTGAAGTTTCCGTTTGTGTAGTTGCTGGTGCTTCTACCGGTTTCACTTCTGGCGTGGATGTTGTTGATTCTACAGGTGCTGGTTTACTTGCTTCTGGCGTACTTGTCTTAGGTGCAGATGTTCCTGCAGGTCTAAAGTACTGTCCATATTTTTCTAGATCATAAGCCTCACCGTCAACAGATTTCTCAAATAATTCTTTAATTATTTTTACTTCTGCATCAGTTGGTTCTTTTGGTCTATAGTCTGATAAGTTGAACAAACCATGCGTTTCAATTGCGGCTCTCTCTGCCTCGTCTAATGCACGTTCTCTTCTTGACCATTTTGAAGTTGAGTAGTCAGCATAACCACCTTTTGATGTTTTAGTAATTCTAAAGTCTACACCTTTAACTGAATCAGTTGGTAACTCTTCCATTTCTGGATCAAGTAACGCAGATCTAATGATGTTAAAGATTTGTGGACCAATTATGAATCTTCTAATAGGATTCTCAGGTTGGTTTTCTTCGTTTAAGGGATTAGTTGTAACAAAACCTTGGAAAATATAACTTTTCTTTTTCCAGTATTTTCTACCCATGTCCTCCATGCTTTTATCTTTGAACCATGGTCTAACTTCTGTTAGTACAGGACAAGTTTTTCCATACATTTCCATACACGGTACTTGTACTTGTACTGGTCTAGAATCAGTCTGTCCTTTAATTCCAGCAAAAGGTAATTTAATCATGTTCCTTTCAGTCCAGAAAAAAGTATTGTGTTGATCCTTATCTGGTAAGAATCTAATTACTGCTTCTTGTCCTTCTTGTATATTCCAATGTGGATAGATGGCGTTGTCTCCGCCGGATGATGAAGTGGAGCGATTCACTTCTTGAGTTTTTAACTTCGCTCTTATTTCAGCCAATGTAGCCATAATGTAAGCCTCCTTGTGTGCCTATGTTTGTTTTAGTGTGCCTAAATTGTATATTAAGCATATTGCATAATATACTACTATATTTATGAATTGTCTAGTGTTATTATTGGTAAAATGCTATTATTTAGAAAGTTGAACTATTCTTGATAGTTCTTCGTCTGCTTTTGCTGTGTCTTTTTGTATTTTTGCTTTAATTGATTCAACAATTTTTGATCTCGATTCGCCTAGTGAATCTTCTTTTTTAGGTTCACCTTTCATCTCGCCGGATCTCATTTTTGCAAAGTTTTTAGAAAGAAATGCCATTGCCGCTTTTGAATCATGAGATTTGTATACTGAATTTCCGTCTTTGTCTAAAACATCATTTACCATTTTTCCGTTTTCGTCTCTATACATTGAAACGTATGGTTTGATATCTTCAAATGTTACTGACTCACCGTTAAATGCATCTACGTCTAAACCTTTTGGTTTCATTGTTGAAAGATATCCTTCTTGATCTCCGTACATATCTTTAAAAGTATCAGGATCGTGATCTGCAATAGTTTTCATAACAAATTCTCTCGGAGCAGTATCTGAATTGTAAAGATATTTTCCTAACTCTTCTAATTTGCCTGCATCTAACATATCTGCAGATTTAATAAACATTTCGCTGTCCATTGAGTCTTTATCTTCTTCACCTGCTTTTCTAATTATTCTTGATGCTAATGTTGAACCTTTATCCTCTGTTGCATCTATGTTGTTTACCCAATTTTCAAATGCTTCAGTTTCTTTTGCTTTACCTTGTCTATCTTTTTTAGGTGCAAATGCTTGAGGATCAACTCTTACTTCGTCAGCATACTTTGGATCTGCTTTCATTTTTTTGTAATCGTCAATGTATCTTTTTGCTAACATTACAGCAATTTTTTTATTTTTTAAATAATCTTGATCATGCTGTGCAAAAGGTGTTCCTTCTTTTTCTAAATCATCTGCAACTCTAGAAGCAAAGTTTGCCACTCTGTCTTCTTCGTTTCCTTTTGACATCATTCTTGCCGCTATGTCAGATAGTATTGAACCTAGCATTGTATTTTTATTATTAAATTTTGTTACAGATAACATTTTATCTGCTGTATCATCTTTTCTTAAAACTAATTTGTTATCTGGATTTGTTAACCAACTTTGAACAATCGCTCCATGATCAACTGGTGGTTCAACTTTGGCATCTTTATCTGTTGGCTCATCAGTTTTATATTCTGACATTATGTCATGAATTAAAGGAAGTGCTTCTTCTACTCTATCATCTAATGTTTTAAGTGTAAATTTTTCTCTGTATGTGTTTCTAGTTTCGTCGTCTAAAACTCTTTCTTCTGCTGTTTTAAAGTTTTTAAATGTTTCGTCGTAGTGTGATTGTTTGCCTAAGTTTCTAACATATTGTCTTAAGTTTTCTAATTTCATTTTAGTCTGCTCAATAATATCACTTGCGTTATCATTAAGTTGATCTTTGTTTGCCGCATATCTCGAGAATGAATTTAGTTTAGCAATATCTTCAGATGTTTGTATAATGTGTTGTCCAAAATCATCATGTGGTTTTCCACCATTAGCCACGTGTCTAACCATTGCTCTTGCACCTGCTAAATGTGTTAATGGATATTTGAATCTTTCACCATCACTGTTTTCGATGTACAATGATTGTATCTGTCTTGATCTTGCACCAGGCACAGTTTCGTCTACTTTGCCTTTGTGTCTAATAATTAATCTTGTTTTATCTAAATTTTCATATGAACTTTTACTAGTTCCACGTAGACTTTCTTTTACTTCTACGCCTGCTAATTTAGTGATTTCTTGTATCTCTTCTGACATTTCATCAGTATTTACCGTTTGATTTGTATCTGCAAGATTCTTAAAATCCTGGCTTGATAGGTTAGATTTAGTAATATCACGTACATCGAACTTCAATTGATGCTGTACAGCAAGGTCTTTTAGTTCTTTTAAAAAAGCAAAAAATTCCGATTTACTATTTTCGTCTATTTTATCAGTTAAGTTCTTATTGTAAAATACTTTCATTGATTCACCGTCTGCTATTGATATACTCATTCTGCCAAACGTGTCTGAATCTTCGGCATACTCGAAATCATAAAATACTGCTTTTCTAGGATCAGCGGTAACATTTCCGTCTGTATCTCCTAGTTGGACATCACCAAACTTTGATCGTATTTTGTTAAAGACGTTGTTAGATAGTACTTCTGTTGTCATAATACTATATTTAGTTATATTCCTAGGTTGGCAAATATAGGCATTGGAGCAGTATATTCGGTGTCTCTATTGGTCCATTTTTCAAAGATTTTTGGATCAAAATCTGCAAGTACTTTCATCATACGTGTCATTATTAAACAAGCACTAACAAGATCGTCGTGTTGTCCAGGCTTTGCTTTAAATGAAATTCCTGTTGCAACAAAATCCTTAAGTTCAGATATTAATGGTTTACTGTTTATAATCATTTTGTTACTTTCGATCAATTCTTTAAATTTTGTACAGGCATCTATCTTGTGTTTTGCAGTGGTGTTAAAGCCTCTTCTAAATTTTCTTCTATGTCCTTTTCTGATAGGTTCAGATAAAAATTGTCCATGAATATTTTCTTCTCCTATATCCATAACTCTTAATAGAGCCGCTTCTCCGACTGTGTTATTTTCCATTGAATAAAATATTGAAGGATTTTTTGACGAATCTTGCTCTAAGCAAGTTTCGTGTATATGTTTACAGATTCCTTGCAATATTCGTATTTGTTGATTCATTGGAGTTGTGTTATGATGCCATTCTGCTACTTGTTCGAATGTTGGAAGTTCAAATACTTGGATTGCGGCAAAATCTCCTCCAGTACCCATCGCAGGATCTAATGCAACCATGTAAGTCATTTTAGGATTTGGTTTTTTCCACCACCTTACTTGTCCCATTGTTTGCATAGGTTCTGCACCTTCCATCTCAACAAGTGTTGTAGATGAAATAAGTGTTTCATCAAAAATCAAGAATTCACATTCGTGTTCCCTTCTAAATCTTTCTTCTCCTATTCTGGATTTTTCTGTTTCTGCCCAAGTTTCATCTCTATCTGGATGTTCTGACCAATGTGCCTTCATGGCATAGAAACCATTTGTACCTACTACATTGTCATTTCCGTAATCATCAAATCTTTTATTTGCTTCTTTCCAGATCAATGCAAATTGGTCTTCGTCACTGTTAGGCGTTGATGTAATTAAACATTTACCCCCTGTACTCAATGTTGGTGACAGTGATGTCCAAAATTCTTTTGCTTTGTCAGGTGGTTGTACGAATGCAAACTCATCACAGTATATCATTGTTAAGGACATACCCCGTCCTGTATTTTCAGTTGTTGTAGTTGCCATTATTTTTGAACCGTTATCAAATTCAATTGAGTTTCTATTGTATTGATTTACACCTGCTTTGATCCAACCCGGTAGCATCTCATAAGCATAACGCACTCTTGACATGATGTCTGATGCACCTGCGTATTTGTGTGCGGCAATTAGTATCTGTGAATCTGGATGAAACATAGCATACCAAATTAGATAACCCGACGCACAGGTTGTTTTTCCTGTCTGCCTAGGTAACATTGATATACTAAATCTATGAGAGTTATATGCCTCAATCAATCTTTCTTGATAGGCAAAAGGTTTAAAAGGCATTTCTCCTTTGGTCGGGTGTTGTATCTTCATAAATTTTTTCATGAAATACAAAGGACCAGATTTCTTATCCATACACTTCTCTAATTCTAAGACTTGATCTTTAGTGTATTTGTGTTTTTTATTAGCCTTTTTAATTTGCTCACTGTCTAATGATACGTACGCCATATATTGTATTTACTGTATTTTTCCTAGTGGTATTTTATTATATCTCGATCTATTATTTGCAATTATGTTATTCATCCAATAATTATAACCTAATTTTGTGCTTCTTCTTTTTTTATCTATTGCTTGATCTAAAAATAAATCTTCTTGGTACTGATTTTTCCAAGCATCATAAAATTTTTTCTCTCTCAACAATACACCAAGCCTATGTGTATTTTCTATATTTGAAACATTTAATTTTGGAATCTCAATATTAATATTTAAATTTTCTTTTATTGCAATTTCTATTTTTGGTAAAGTGTAAAATAATATTTCTTGGCAACTAAATCTTTCGTTAATCAGTCTCCATAACAATGTAATATACCTTGCAATATAAATTCCACTATGCTGAAATTTTCTGTTCCGCAAGTTCGAATGACTGAACTTCCAATCTACTTGTAGTTCGTTATAAATTTCTAATAATTCTTTATCTGTTAGATATCTATGTTGTTTGATTCCGTCACGAACAACACCTAAATCAAATTTATATTCATAATCTTGTATTACAGCAGACAACCATCTTTCCCATGGATCTCTCCATATACACCAAAGTTTGTTTATATTATTGTTTTTATCGTTATCTAAAAATTCTTGATTAGTATTATAATAAGTTGTAGAAAGATTATTAAAAACAGGATATAGGCTGGATGTTGCAACTTTAGGAATACCTATCCACATAGTATTATTCACTAGTGCAAACGAATTTACAGCCATAAGTTTGTTTAAACTCATATGCTTATTTAAAAGAAATTAAAGTGAAATTATTTTGCTTCTTTATCTTTAATGGCTTTTTTCATTGGTTCTGATTTATCGCCATCTTTGTCCATATCAAGATAGTCTGGTTTTGCTTTTGCTTCCGCAACTGCTTCTGCATAGTTGCTTTTGAATTCTTCATAAGCATTTCTTAATTGGTTAGATAAATCTTCTTCTGAAATAGTGTCTTCCACTGCCAATGGATTGTCGCCTGGATATTCTTTTCTTACTTGTTGTTTTTGCTTGTTCAATCCACCTGATATTTTGTTAAGCATATAGTCTGTGTCTTGATGTTTAATTTCTGGACTATTTGCCATGGCCTCATCTGCAGGCTCTTCTTGAGATTTTTGAACTAGATCTCTCATCTTGTCCATTCCCATTTCTTTATCGTGACTGTGTTCTTGGTCGCCACCTGGATGTGAATGAGTCATACCATCGTGATCGTGTGGTTCATCAGCACCCATCATATCTGGTGTAACTTGTTGAACACCTGCAAGTTTTAAAATTTGCATCATGATTCCTGCTTCTTCTGGAGAATCAGTTGATATTTGAATTGCTTCGTTAACTTGTTTTTTGTCTTCTGTTTTCATTACTTGTGTATTTACCTCAAAATCGCTATCTCTTAAAGTATGCTCTTCGTCTCCAACTTTAAACTTGTCACCTTTTTTCATGCCTGCCGCTTTGGCTTTTTGTACTGCCTGTGCAAAAGCATTACCTTCATCTGCTGGTTGTTCTGCATCCATTGCCGGTTCCATGTCTGGTCTTCTTGCACCGTTGTCTTGAAAATCATTTCTAACCATGTCCATTGCTGTTTCAATTTCGTATGATCTTGGGAAAGGTACTTTTTTTGCATCTGCCGCCATTTTTTGTAAAACTTCTGCTTTCGGCATATCTAAATCTCCATCGTCGTTTAGATAGTTGCCAAGTTCTTCTTGAGCACCAATGTGTATGTCACTCATTCCGCCTTCGTTTGCTTCGCCTTCAATTTTTGCTGGAGTGTCTGCTGTAGACGGTGTGTAAGTTTTGTGATCGTCTGTACCTTTTTTAGCAGTCGCATCTTGATGTTTTTGATTTTTAGCATCTCTGTACATCTTTGCATACTTAACGTGTTGGTCACCTTTAAGGTTGTATATGTCAACACCTTTAGATGCTAAAAAATCTTTATAACTGCCAACTTTAAATTCGTTAATTTTATCTGTAACTTCTTCTGAAACTTCTTGATCGTTTTGTGCTATACTTTTGTCGCTTTGAACAGCATTTTCGTCAACTTCTTTTGGATTCATTGCTTCAGTGCTTTCAATTGCTTTTGCTACTTCTGGACTTTTACTTGCAATTTCTTCTAACTTTTTTATAACGTCAATCATTTCCATAATATTATTTCTTTCTTGTTAAAGGTGAATCGCTAGGAGCGTCCTCTTTGCTTTGTGTGTCTTGGGTTTTACTATCAGATCCCTTTTCGATTTGATATCTTTCTTCTTTACCTTTAAGTAATTCTTTCAGTAAACTCATGTTTGCCTTATCACCAAACATATCTTCTGCTTTGACATCTGTTGCTGATCCCATTTCGACTGTTTGTAACATATTTTTATATTCGGATTTAGCATTCATTTGTGCTTGATATTCTTCTTCAGGTGCGTTAGGATGTTTAACCATTATCATTGCAGGAGACATTCTCATATAATCTGCTAGATATTCTTTAATTTCTCTTGGAGAAGCAGGATAACTTGTTGTTAGATCAAAAATGTGTACCTCGTGATTTTTTAACATTGGAAAATCTAAAGGATGTTCTTGTATTGGTGTTTTTTTACCTGCTGATAAATTTGATACTTCGTATTTTGCTAAAGCCTGCTCCATACGTGTTCCAAAATCATCTGAAATTTCACCTGCTACTTTAATTCTGTAGTCATATTGCTTCGTAGATTCTGTTAGATATTGTGCGAATGTGCTCATAATGTAATATTTAGTCTTTTTTCATCAGTTTCTTCATTAATTCGTTACGATCAGATATGATCATACCCTCCGATTCTACAGGTTCTGGGCCTGTATCACCGTCTTTATCCAGTTTTGCTTTCTTCAGTTGTAGTTCAACCATTTTTAACTTCTTATCTATTTTACTGGACTTGGCATCAATAGCATTACGTAACATTGTACTTGCAACTTCAAATATCCTACCGGAATAACGTGAGTCAACATTCATTCCTAAATCCATTAAATTTTTATATGAATCTTCGGCCTCGCCTGCTAGTTTGTCTAATTCTAGATCAGACAATTCTCCCAATCCTTTGACTGCAGGAAGTGACGCAGAAATCTTATCAAACTCTTTATAAGTTTTTTCAAGTGCTGTTGCAGTTTGAGGATCAACATTTTTAGGTGCAGAAGTGCCATTATTCTTTGCTTCTTTTACTTTTTCTTTTTCGTCTACCTTAGCAAATGCTTCTTTTACATTTGGTAAATTAAGTATATCTTCTAATTTCTTTGTCATCGTTTTATTTACGTGTACCGTTATGGAATAATTGTTCTTCTGAAACTACCCTAAACATAACTTTATTTTGTTTTGCATAGGCATTGGCGGCTTCCCACTTTGCAGTATTGACAACAACTTGCATCTGTTTTCCTCTACTTTTACCTGCTTTCTGCATTGAAGACTGTGCCGCTGGTTTTACTTCAATAATTTCTGCGTGTTTCTTGCCATTCTTATCCATGTACACAATGAAAAAATCTGGAACATAGATAGTGTACTTTCCTGTAATAGGATGTCTATAAGGAATCTTAATTGATTCACTTGCCCATTTTGCCACGTTAGGATGTTCATCACATAATCTCATAAATGCGTGTTCCCACCCACTTCTGTAAGTTGGAGTTTTAATTCCTATATATTTTTCTGGATTTTTGAGGACATACTTTCCCCTTGCAAATCTCATAGCCATGGTTTTATCCTACTATGTTTCTAGATACAATACTTTTTGTTGTCTTTGTTTGTCTTGTTCCTAGTCTACTAGATTTATATCTAGTAGAATTTAAAATCATTTGAGTGACTTCAGATAATTCGATAGGACTTGCGTCACCTAGTTTTTCAATTACTTCTTGTGGATTCACTTCATCTATTTTTGCTTGACGTAAAATAATATATGCCAACTGTTCTGCAGAAGAACGTTCGAATCCTCTTTTTACAAAAAATGCAATAGTTGTATCATAGTCACCTACATTAAATTCAAACGGTTCGTCATTGGAATGAGTCAAGGTTCTCATTGTGTCCATTAACTTTTCGTCTTCTTTACTTGGTAAATTTGAATAAAAATCCTTTGTCATTATAAACCTTGTGTTTCCGTTGCTATTGATACATCTTGTGTATCTCTATTAATTTTTATATATCCTTCATTCACTAGTTTTGTAATATTTGAAGTTGCTTTGCTATTATAAACATTTTTAACACTATCACCTGCTGAAGCAAATTCAACATCGCTTTCTGCAACTGTCAAACCTTTTCTACTGCCAACATCCTTGTAATACATATTAGATGCAATTTGATTTTTTATATTTGGATTGTTTGACACAATGTTAAAACTTTCAGACGGTGTAAGATATGTTTGTGTATCAAGTTGAGAGTTTTGTACCACTGTGTTATCTTTATTTTTTCCGTCAATTAATCCTTTTGCCGCGGCTATTGTTGTACCTGCAAGTAAAGCCGTTGTTGCCGCATTACCTACAGAAAAATCTCCGACCGGATTAGCAATAGTGCCTGCCGAATCACCAATTTTTTTAATTTCATCTTTTACAATTCCGCCAAGTTCTTCTTTTAATTGACCTTTTGCATTTTTTATTTTTCTTGCATTATTAT
>TARA_B100001113_G_scaffold97211_1_pt1 | contig 23127 bp, 47 predicted proteins | sample TARA_B100001113 | Tara Oceans TARA_B100001113 (sample SAMEA2622402) | marine metagenome | biome: marine biome (ENVO:00000447); feature: deep chlorophyll maximum layer (ENVO:xxxxxxxx); material: "saline water (ENVO:00002010), including plankton (ENVO:xxxxxxxx)" | depth 50 m | reverse complement strand
TCATCCAGAGATACTGACTCCGCTGTTGTCATTGGAGCAGATTCACCGAGAACTCTCATGAGTTTTTCTTGGAGTTCACCGTATGATTTGTAAGTCTTAGGATCAAGGAACTCCTGTAGACTATGCATTCTATTATAGACACCTTCCAATTCGGTATCATCACCGTTAAGTAAAGCAGCTGGTGCTGCAAACTCAGATTTATCATAATTACGATAACCTTCAACCTGTCGAATTTTCAGTTTGAAATCGGCACCTTCCCAGAAGTCAAATGGATTAACAGGCTTCTCGTCTTGGAATTGTGGTTGCATTAAATCCATGATTTTATCAAAGATTTTTTTACCAAATTGATAAAGGAATACTTTTCCTTCATTAGATGGATTTGAAGGATCAGACACAACCATAATGTTGGTTACATAATGTAGCCTACGCTTACGATCTCTAACAGTCTGTTTATCTTCATCTCTACCTGTATTCCAAAGTTTAGAATTCATTTCGGAAACAGGATCAGGTTGACTGATTGAAGTCAAAGATTTTTCAATGTACCATAATCCACCAGGACCCTTAAAGCCGTGATCCCAATATCGAACCCAGGGGAGATCCTCACCCTCTGGTGCTGGGAGAAATCGGACTACTGCGTAACCATTACCAGCTTTATCAACTGTTGGTTTCCAGAACCGATCATCTTTGTAGGATTTTTGTTCTCCTCCGCCACCAGCTGCGCTGGCTGCTTCGGTTAATTTTGAAATATCGTTTAAACGATTTTCTTTAAGTGCTGCAAAAGACATATGTATTTACTCCGTATTTTGTATTTGCTGAATTGTCCAATTTATTCATAATCAATAAGTATATTATACCACAGTTTTATTAGAATGTAAACCGTTTTATGCATATTTGTTGCATTTTTTTCAAATCACAATTAATAAAAGTGCGATACTTTTTAATCAACCGAGACATATCCGGCCAGACAATTGTCTCAGTTATTTGTTTATCTGCATCTTTCATGAAACCTACTAGTTTATCTAGTATGACCACCGATTCCAAACAGATATTGTTACTCATATATTCTTCCACTACGAAAGGATGAGTACCAATTGAAAAGAGATCATCAAATTGTTTTACTCTTTCCGTTAGACTATTTATATCATTCGTAAATGTATAAGTCAAAGATTCTTTCTTTCTTTTCCATTCTGTAAAATGTTCATCTCCTTCAAGCATTTCACCTATCCATTTGTTACCACTTATAAACTGTGATACATAAAAATCTACCAGCTCATCAGGTGTGTGAAATTTTTTTGAGAGTTTTGCAAAATGGTATTTGTCTCTTCGTTTCCAAAACGATTGAGGACTAATAGATGTTTTAAAATTATATTTGGCAGCATCATAAGAATCACTTTCAAAGTGAAGTTTTATTGCCATATAATATTTGTAAGCGTCAAATGGTTCCATAATATATCCGGTAGCCCCCATATTTCAGGGGGCTATTTAATTTATTTAGGTAAGAATGCGTCGATTCCGTCAACGTACTGATTCATACCAAGTAGATCTCCAACTGATTTTCCAGGGAAGATAACAAATTCGCCTGATTCGATTGCGGCTGCAATCTTTTCGGCTGCCTCTTTTACATTAGCAGGCATATTTGTATAAGGCGCCATTTCAACCATGCCGGTATTCATGCCTCCCCATGTATCTGCCATTTCCCATGTTCCATCCATAACTGCTTTTACTCTAGCAACATAGTAAGGACCCCATTGGTCAATGATAGAAGTTAGTTGAGTATTAGGCGCAAAATTAATCATGTCAGATGCTTGACCAAAAGCAAATATTCCTTCAGCTTCAGCAACTTGTAGAGGTGCAGTAGAATCTGTATGCTGTGTTAAGATATCAGCACCTTGATTAATTAATACTTTAGCAGCATCTGCTTCTTTGCCTGGATCATACCATGTGTTAACCCATATGACATCAATATCAAAGTCAGGATTAATTGATGTTGCACCAAGATAAAATGCATTGATTCCTCTTACAACTTCAGGAATTGGAAAAGATGCAATATAACCTGCTTTTCCTTTTCTACTCATCATTCCTGCAATAACACCTTGTACATATCTTCCTTCATAAAATTTAGAAGAATAGATTGACATATTAGGTGCAGTTTTGTAACCTGTTGCGTGTTCAAATTTTACATTCGGAAAGTCTTTAGCAACTTTTAGCATTGCTTCCATATAACCAAATGACGTTGCGAATATAATATCTGTTCCACCTAAAGCCATTTGACGCATGACTCTTTCAGCATCAGGACCTTCTGGTACATTTTCAACATATACGGTTTCTACTTTATCACCAAAAGCTTCAATCACAGATTGACGTCCTTGATCATGCATGTAAGTCCAACCGTGGTCACCCACTGGTCCGACAAAAACAAATCCGACTTTTAACTTTTCACCTGCAATTGCAGAGAATGTTAAAGTCAACGGTAGTAGTGCTACTACCAGAGCCCTTAATAGTATTTTCATAAATTTCCTTTCGAGGGTGTTTTGGCGGGATCGTAAGGAGATACTCCGCCGGTTAAAATAGTATATATACGATTACAGTTAAAATAATCCTAATAATTTTGCATTTCCTGCAATGATAAACAAACATGTTGTTATGTGTAAGATCACCCACATACTTCTTATAAACAACATGTATTTATCGTAAGGCTTTGTTTTATCATCTGAATAACTACCTAAAGCATACATCCAGGCCTTATAAAAACTAGCCAACACGATTTCCTCTTAAAGCAAAGAATAAACCGCCTACCCATAATAATACATGAAGATTATCATATAATATTACATCCATAAAGCTTTCAGGTTCACCAATCCATATAACACCTGTCATGATACATGCTAATGTTATACCACTGAATCTTGTTATAAGATCGCCCCAAGGTTCAATAAAATCTACACCAAATATTTGTTCCATTGTAGCTGGTGTTTTACTTAGTATTCCGCCTGCAATTAAACCTATGCCACCTAGTAATTCGCCATAAGCAACAAACCACCAGACAAGATATGATAATCCATATGATGCTGCTTCATCCGCGCTAACAGGAAGTTTCATTAATCCTTGTTGAATAAAAATAATTGCTAAAGGTATTCTAAACAACCAGTGACTTAAACAAAAGTCAGGTAATTTACTTAATATATTCATTTTGCTTTCCATCTATAAACTTCTTCAATACAGAAGTTGCGTAAAAATTTACAAGAGTTGTCCTCACGACATACTCTTTCATGTTTGCTATTTTGCCAACACTCACTACCGAAACCACGCATACTCACAAACTTTGCAAATCCATCGTCTATTGATAATATCATGATTGCCGGTAAACCGATAAAGAGTAGCATTATCCACATAAACGCTACACCAAATCCTTTGTTATGATATGCTTGATTGCTCATGCTTTATCACTTATATTTCTTTCTTGCGGTACGCATAGAATAGTTTTTACTGCATTCGCTGTAGGATATACAGATCTTCCATAACCTTTAAGAGCATCTAGATTTTCATCTATATGCATTCCACATTCTTTTTCTGTCATAAAATATAATGGCTTTCCGTCTAACCACTTAACTTCAACTGAATCATTTTCTGGTATCATAGCAGGATCACCCCACCACATTACAATTGCAATAATAAAAACCTTTGTCATCATATTCCCTTTTTCTTATTTAAATTCTGTGGATCATATTGATCTATTATTTCTTCTGGTAAGTGCCTACTGCCTGTACCATCAACACCCCAGTTATTAAAAGATGCTACAATGATTATTGCAATAAATCCATAACAAAGATATTTTAAGAAAACTAAAAAACCTTTATACGTTTTTTGAGCTTCAGCCAGTGCGGCTTCTTTAACATCACTCATTTAACCTCCAAAAACTGTGTTATGTGTGTTATTTACACGAACAAATGTTGAACATTTAGAAAGTGTTTTAAGTTTCTTTGCTCCAACATAAGTGCAAGCAGATCTTACACCACTTAATATATCGATGATAGTATCTTTAACAGGTCCTTTATATTCAACCTCTACAGTTTTACCTTCTTCACCACGATATTCTCTTTTTCCTACTTTGTGTCTATCCATTGCCGTGTTAGATGACATACCATAAAATCTCATTTTGCCGTCTGCAATTTCTCCGTCACATTCATCATGACCTGCAAGCATTCCACCAATCATTACAAAATCAGCACCACCTGCAAAAGCTTTTGCAATATCACCGGAGTTATTGCATCCACCATCAGCAATGATATGACCATCTAAACCATGAGCTGCATCTGCACATTCCATCACAGCGCTGAGTTGTGGATAACCTACACCAGTTTTGATTCTTGTAGTACACACCGAGCCTGGTCCTACACCGACTTTAATAATATCTGCACCAGAAAGAATCAATTCCTGAGTCATATCTGCAGTGACCACATTACCCGCTATGATTGTTGCATCCGGACAAGCATCTCTTAATTTTTTAACAGCATCTACGAAACTAATTGTATAACCATTTGCTACATCCAATCCAATAAAAGCTGGACGTGTGTTATTGTAAATGTTAATTGTTTGTTCCATATCCCAATCAGCGATACCGCCCATAACGCATAGTGTATTTGTATTTTTTTCGTATGGAAGTTTCCACCAGTTATCTGAATTAGAGTTATAATGTTTTGCAATGCATGTAATTACATCATGTTCGCTTAATGCTTTATGCATTTCAAATGTTCCAACGGTATCCATATTAGATGCCATGATTGGAATACCAGTCCATTCTTTTTTACTATTAACAAACTGATATGTTCTATCCATTTTAACATCAAAACGCGAAATAAGCGTTGATCTTTTTGGTCTTATTAAAACGTCTGAATAATCGAGTTTAATATCTTCTTCTATTCTCATTGGTTTACCCTGTAATTTTCATAGAAATTCCAAGCCACACTTCCCATAATCAATGTAAAAAAATCTCCAATAAGAAGACTTGTGCCTATCACATATGCTGACACGATAATCATAAAATAATCTCTTAGTTCTAATTGTGGTTTCTTTGGAGGTTTATCTCTATAGTCTTTGAATTCATGTGGCATCATATCGGTAAAGACGCTCCACCTTTCATCATATTTAATTCAACAGCTTCAGCTTTAATCTTTTCTTTTAGTATAGGACTAATAAGATTACCAATATCTGCTGTGTCTAGTTCTCTATCATGACATACATCACATACTGCATCAATATACGGCATAGGTTTATCTTTTATTTTTTCTTCAACGAGTTTTGCAAATCGCTTTTTAGTTAGTACTTCCATTATTTTTCCCATCTATAAAATATGTGAGATTCAATTCTCGTTGTACGAGTTTTTGTATAAGCCCATGCTGGTCTCACATACGTTGCATGGTAATGTGTTGCTCCTTCTGTTATATCCATAATCCTATATGACATAACAATTCTTGCATATTCAACTGCTTTCCACCAAGCTTTTGACTCTTTAGCATCATCAGACTTGCCGTCACAGAACCAACTAAATTGACATTTATGTCTTATTGGTATTCTTTTATTTGGATCTTTCCATGATGGTCTTGACGGTCCTTGCTTAACTACTTCACATACAGAGTTTGGGTATCTATGATCACGAACTCTATTCATAGTAACTAAACCAACTGCAATTTGACCTACCATTGATTGATTTTTTGCTTCATGATATATGTTTAATGCCATACATTGAACATCATCAACATACTTATTAAAAGCTTGTGCATTTACTGGAGTGTACAACGCAGCAAGAACACCTACTGCAATTAATTTATTAAACAGTTTCATATAACCCTCAATAGTATGGTGTCTTTGTTTATCCTTGGAGCAGGTTTTCGAGTTTTTGTTGTGAGACTTGACCATGCTTTGTCAATTTGTTTGGTAGTTTTATTTATAACTATAGGAATAAAGTCATCAGGCTTTCTCAGAGTTACACACCTTGACACATCCATATCAACATCTTTCAATGTAGAACCACTAACTTGAAAACCTTTAGGTGACAAGGTAACATACTCTGTAAGAATTTTATTCTTTACATTGAATGTGTAGAGCCTTTCAGCTCCAGGAATAGATGTGGCTGCCACAGATACGATTTTAAAATCCTTATCTTCTCTCATATATGACAATCTAGCTACCTGCTTATCTGCAGTGCGAGTCTTTGGAGCACGGGTCTTACGCCTTGCCTTTGCAGCTGACTTGATTTTTTCAAGATCAGCCAGCATGGCTTCACAATGTTTGATTCGTCTGTTGATTTCTGATCTCTTTAAATGAGAATAACCTTCAACTGCTTGTTCACATCGTTTGTGATAAGCATCTGTATAATCTAAAAGCCATCCTTCAATAACATCTCTACATGGTTGTGCTGCTGCACCTGTTAATCCATGATATTTAAATCTTTCATAAAGATCGAGCTCAGGTTTTTCACCTTCAATCCAAGCATCCTGTAAATCTTCGAGCTCGATCAATACGGTTTTATTAATCTTAATACGTAATCTTTCTTGAGGGGTTAGAACTATTACGTTAGATTTTTCTTTAGCGATTTCTTTTTTCTGTTTGAGTATTTCCTTTCCTACTGGAATTAAATCATCGAATCGAGATTTTAGGCTATCTCTATAGCTTAAGTGTTTTTCCTCAAATTGACCCCCTTGGTCTACGTACCAGATAGTAGCCGCTCGGTGCGTGTAAGATGTGAAATGATACTCAGGATTTGCTAGAATGGCAGCAGCATCTGATTTGGCATAAGTCTTTTTGACCCATTCTTTACAGATACTTGTAATAGTTTTCTTATCAATATCCATATGAAATATTGAAAGAACATGAGTAAAACCTTTTGTTGGATCAACCGCGGCTAGTCCTGTCCTAGGTCTTGCTTTAAACTTTTTCTTACGTGCTACCATCTAACTTCTCCTTTGTTGTTGCTGGGATCTTACCGATTTTTTCCAAAACGAACCTCTGAATTGAGGCAACCCATAGTTTTTGTCCACCACTTCTAGTGAGGGCTGGCAAGACCCACCTACTTTTGTTTGAATCGCTGTAGGCTTGACCATGTTTATACTCATCCGATTATTCATTATGTATACATTCTACCATATAACGCGGTAAATGTACACAACTATTTTCAGTTGAATGCATTTTTTTTATATGCTGTGACAAATATATCACTTATTCATGTTCTCCGCCGGGATCACCGTCATCTAATTTTACTTTTTGCCCGTTTACATACATGTTCTGTCTTGCTCTTGGATAACTATGATATCCATTTCCTTTTAAGAAAAATCCAGGCTTTCTCTTTGCTGTTTCAAATGTAGCAACTGTAACGGCAATTGCTGCCAGTAAAATGCAATGTATAAGTGCTGAAGCTCCAAACATTGCATATGACCCAACCATTGTAGAAAATGCTCCGCACCAAGTCCATGCTAAACATTGCATTATCAAATGGCGAGTTTGTGTATCAGGAATATGACGTAATGGATTCTTTTCAGAATTCATTACAGCCTCCCATCTTTCATAAACCCACTGTCTCATGGGTAAGCAAACTTAGTTACGTTATCAACTTTAAATGATCTCCAATCTTGTTTATCAACATCAAAAACTTTGATAACTCCGATTGTAGCTTGAACGCCTTGATCATCATCTTTAGGTTTCTTATCGCCAGGAATAAGATCTTCTTTGAGAGTGCATTGCATATCTCGTTCTTCTCCATTCACTTTAATAAACCTAACTTGGCAAACTTTTTGCCTTAGCATGTCTACCATTTCACTGCGTGGGTAGGGTGTTCCAATTGTCATTAAGTCCTCCTCATTTTGGAATAATCTTCTGGGTTGTCACCTCGGCCAACTGGGACGAGGTTTGATTTGTGCATTGTTGCGATGCCGACGATGTAATCTCCTGAATATTTAACTTGAGATTTTTTAGCTGTTGACCCGCATATCCTGTCCGACGTTGGGAGTGACGGACGTGATTCTGTATAGTTCGGAATACTATTGACATTTACTTTTGGCTTTCCTTTACGTTGATCAGGATGAGCGCCCATTGAACGAAGCCATGCATCATGTTCGGCTTGAGCTTTTTGCCAACCTGGTTGTTTTTTAACTTTACGCTTCTTTGAATTGAGGGAAGACATACCTCTCACTAAATGCATAGTCATTTATTTTTTATCCTTAAAGTAAGTAGTGTATATGTAATCTAGCTTTCCAAGTTCAGGATGTACTCTTATCCACATGCCTGTATCTGGCATAAAATGTTTTTTAAAGAAGTTATCCAACTTACGATTACCAGTTTTTTCTTCAGGTTTTATTTTGAGAGCCAACTCATCAAACTCTGCATCGCTCATGATTTGATCATTTTTATATTCATAAGCGTATGCAGCTATTGACAACCTGATTCGGTTTCTTATTTCAGGATTAATCCCAGTCATTGTCATACCGAGTTGTGTTTCTCATTGTATCGCCGTAGTACTCATTGGCGTAAGAGGAAGCATCTGTCCAGTGATTCCAATTTTCGGTGCGTTCTTCACCTTCCTTATCCATTTCATCCATAAGGCGTGCTTCACGGGCTTGTCTAGCCTTGAACCTAGCGTGAGCATCTTTAATCATTTGTAATCTTTCTTCTTTAGTTTGCATGTGCAATCTCCATCTATGTTTATTTAATAATATAATCTACCACATTTCACAGCAAATGTAAACAAAAAAATGCAGCCTAACTGCACTTTTTTTGTAGGGTGTGACATTTTTGTCACAGTTATTTTCCTGTTGCTGATGGGATTTTGTCTGAAAGATCGGCAAAATTTGCTTCAAGATTTACTTGAGTTCCGCCTATCAATTTTGCCATTGCTTGAATATCGTCAACTAAATATTGACATTTGGTTTTATCATATGAACCTGAAGTTTTATATCTTTCACGATGAAGCATTACTGCTTTATCATGTAGTACTGAAATTTTTTCATAAAGTTCTTCAACGGTTTTCATATTTTCTCCATAAAATTAAAGTGTGTAGGGAGGACTTGGGTTTCACCTCCAACTAGGTCGACAAAGATACCATTCTTCCAATCCCCTAGAACTTACTTCCACTCGGTAGAGTGATGTGATCCTTAGCCGCTAGGCTTTGAACCTGGGTACCACCCCTAAGCAATCAAGTTACGCCTCTTGGTGTGACGCGTTTCCTTGCACTACACTATCCGACCCGTCGGCCAAATTCTGTGGAGAGATTCTGTTTCCAAGCTCTCTCCTGGCTCAGTACAATTAGGCCGCTAAGGCGTAATTAACAGGTGCAAAATTATCGTTTGCATTTAGGTTTTGTAGACTCAAACACCAGTCGATCCTATTTCGCCCCCATCATGAATACACTACTAGTTTTCTTGCAAACTATCCGGAATTGAATCGTACGATGTTTCTATACAATCGTAATGTCTTTCATCCGCGTCCGCAGTGTATTCATGGTGGAGGCGACGGGTATTGCACCCGTGTCCTGTCTGTCCTCTAACATCTACCATGTTATTTATACACCTCCCGTTCGTGAGTTCGACGGTAGTGGTGTATGGTGTGGAACTAACCGTGGTCCCACGCGTGCTTATTAAGGAGCAACCCTGTTCCTGTAGATGGGAGAGTATGCAGTCGTTGTATTTCCATCCTGACGCTAACTCGTCTTGTCGAGTTCCAGTAACACTCCCTGCAACCATCTAAAGTATCCTCATAAAATTATCAAAGGTTGTCTTTTCAACTTTTTGTAAGACTGCCTTTGAATGTTTGCAATAACCATGGAAAGCAAATCCTTGGCAACTACATTCAAATCCTTCGTCTGTCAATTCAACATCATATTGTTTTCCAGTGCTTCCTTCCATCGGCCAGACGATGCCGACATACATATGACCTTTTGGATCAAACCTTGTTGGCATAAGATATTTCTTTTTGTACTTAGCCATTAATAGTAGCTCCAATATTCATTCCAACATCCTTTGACAACATCACTGGCGATGTCTTTATCAAAGTTTGTTTTAAGATCAAGTTTATCAAACACAAAGCTTTTCACTTCATCAATATGTTCTGATTCTGAAACTTTTGCTTCAAGACCGTCAATATCGTAAACTTTTTCTTCAATATCCATCATATAGTTCTTTATCTTTGACATTTATTTCTCCATCTTTTTTTATTTTATGATACTATTCTACCACACTTTTCTGTAAATGTACACCATTAATCTGCAGTTGGTTGCATTTTTTTTATATGGTGTGACATTTTTATCACAGTTGAACTTATGTTTTAATTTGATCATGATACTATTCTACCACACTTTTATTTGAATGTAAAGGAAAAAATGCATCGAAGCCGCACTTTTTTATAAATACAATATAATAGGAATGGAAGGAAATTTACCGTGATTGATCCAGTAACAGCGCTGGCCACTGCGTCGAGTGCATTTTCCCTTATTAAAAAAGGGTTTTCAGCGGGTCGTGATATAGAATCAATGGGTGCCGATCTCGGCAGATGGATGAGTGCCGTAAGTGACATTAAAAAATCTGAAGAGTATAGTAAGAAACCACCATTGTTTAAGAAACTATTTGCGGCTGGCTCAGTAGAAGAGGAGGCTTTACAATCGCTTATGGCTAAGAAAAAAGCAGAAGATATGAGAGAAGAACTCAAACAAATCATCTCTTTTACACGAGGTCCGAGTGCTTGGCAAGAACTTTTAGCAACAGAAGCATCAATAAGAAAGAAGAGACAAGAGGCGATATATGCGCAGGAAGAGCGTAGAAGAAGACTTATAGAAATCATTGGAGTTACTTTTCTTTGCTTAGTGATTGCTGGCGCCTTAGGTTTTATGGGTTACTTATTCTTAGAAACCAGAGGCTATATTAATCCAGCATGGTAGAATCCATCTATCATCTATTCGTACCGTGGGATGACTATAACACAATGTGGGTGTGTCTACTCGCGGTATGGGGTTTTGTGAGGTTAAATGAAAAAATATTACAACATGGTCGGCGTCGTAGTCTTGATGATTTTAATCCCTTCGAGTAATATCGCGTGGTCTGAAACAAAACAACCTAAAAATATTTTTCAATGTTTTACCTGCTTTCTTAAAAAACCAAGTGATTGGACATGGGAACAGGAAATACGAAGAGGTGTGAGAGAAGACCCAAAATATATTACTTGTCGAAGATATAAAGTTGTAAAAACTAAAAGCGGCCAGCAGGTTTGCCTGTACAGAGGTGCCAATGACACATACCAGCTTGTAGTTGAAGGGTTCTGTCCTGCATCATACAGGTGTAAATATAGTCCTAACGGAAAAGAACCAAATATAGATAGTGTAGTAGATTCATTAAATGATTCGTTTAAAAAGAAATGAAGTATCAATACGAAAACATAATACTTGAAATTGAAGCTCCAAAAGGCTCAGTTATTGTAGACGGAAAGCTTATGTTTAAAGGTCATTCGTATCTTGCAATAAAAGAGTTTATACGTTTCAGTGGTAATGCTAAGCCTGTAATTCAAAGGTTTAAAGCTCAGCTCAACATGCGTGAGACTCCGAGGTTTGCAGATCAAAAGAAAAAGCAAGAAGAATATGAAGCAAAGTTACCTACAAAGGAAGAGTTTAAAATGACGTTAAGTCAAACACCTAAGATAGCAAGAAAAAAAGAAAAGTGGAAGGATCCATTTAAATGATACACGCTTTCTTACTTGTGCTACTAATTGGTGATAAGGAATTAAAGAGAAACCCTATGTATTTCAGAGACATCAATGATTGCAATTATTTTGCATCAAGAGTTGTAAAAAGATATGGGAACTATCAACATTACTCGATAGTTCCCGATGAACATAAGGCTACTGCATACTGCAAGCCTGTGTGGATTGCAACTAATACGCCAGGATTATACTAATCCTCGTGTTTTAATTCCCAAGGCCAGCTTATGAAGATTGCAATAAGTTTACACATATTTCTATTACCCATAAAGTTAAAATGATTTCCATTACTTAGCCATTGCACATGCCATTTCGCATGTTTCATTATTTCTACGAGTCCATCCTCTTCCAAATGCGTCAAATGTACTTAATGACTCATAAAAATCTTGTCTGACTTTTGTATATTCTTCAATAGTTTCTTTTAGTCCTTCTTTCTTAACATGAGAAGCAACCTTCTTTAATGTGTTTGGACCAATTCCGCCATCAACTGTAGTACCAATCATAGCCTGAAGTTTCTTTGCTGCTCGTCCAGGTCCTGAATTTACTGCCCAGTCAAACACTGCAAGATCTAAACCTGAAGGTAGATCATCACCCTTTACTTTATCCCAATAACGTGCTTTGTAAAGAGGACCAACTTTTTCAGGTGTAAGAGATCTCATGTCTCTTTCATCTGCTTCAACCTGTGTCCATTCTTCCCAAACTCGTTTTGTCACTCCAAGATTTGTCATTCCGCCCGGATCTCTAGGATGATTGACATATCCGCCTTCATGATGTAATATAGTTTTAAGTGCTTTTTCGAAATTTGCTGCTGCCATTTTATTATCCTTATGCTGATTTCTTTTTCACATAGTTTGGATTACCCCAAACATGTGTTGCTTTGACTCGAATAAATCTTTTATTCGTTTCATTTTTATTTGGATTTGGCATGGTTAACATCACGTTTTTGCCTGCTCTCCATGCTTCAAATTTATTAAACAAAACATTACCATTCTCCAAATACTCTTTACGGACTGCCTTTTTGGTAGCTTTGCTTACGTTTCGTCTTTCACCTTTTGAGGTGTAGCCAGTGCTATGTCGTTTTTTTCCCATTATAAATCCCCTGTATATAATCTTCAAATTGTTCTACTTTATCAAGACGATTCGGCCAGAGAATATACTCTTTCTCTGGATTTGCCTTGAGGTTCGTCAAAAGAGGTTGAATAGCGTTATATAGCTTATCCAGTCTTTCTTTCACTTCAGACGCAGTCGACTCCACCGCAGCTGCTGTGCTGGTGGCTTTTTGTACTGCTTCTAATTCTTCTTCTGTTACGGCTGTAAAGCCAAAATCAAATATTTCTGCCATGCAGTTATTTATATATCTTCTAACTTGTAGATGGCTGCTTTAAGCTTATCTTTTAAATAATCTAAAGAATCCTTATTGGCTTGGTATCTGATACCGATACCGCCTTTGGCTTCCCATTTTTGAATGTTTGATGGTTTATCATCAATCAAAATGTTTGGCATTCCACCGACTGTTTCGGTTGCATAGTTTTCTTTTTGACCTGTGAAGATCAAGTTTTCAATCTTAAGATGATCGGCTATGCCGTTCTTTTCAAGCCATCTTCTTTTATGATATGCAGAGTTATCTCTATCACCTCTTAATGGTGATGAATTGATTCCCCATTCTAAATCATTTTCTTCGGCAACTTTTCGAACATGGTATACAAGTTCTTGAGTATTTTCGAAAGGAAGTAGTGTATAAAAGAAATCAGTTCCTTTTAATTCTTCAATCGCTTGAAGTTTATTAGGAATTTGTTTCCAATGCGGTTTTTCAAAGTATTCCGCAAATTTATCAAAGAAGTTTGCAAGAACTCCGTCCATATCTAAATAAATTACACTCATATTATAAATTCTCCATCGTTATTTTTTTACTTTATATAACTAGTATAAACCATTTTTCAGCAGAAGTAAACAAAAAAATGCAGCCTAGCTGCACTTTTTTCAAGTACTGTGATATAAATGTCACACTTTAAAATTTACTGAGGTATTTTGCTATATGATGCACAAATGGAAGAAGCATGATAGCCATAAACAAGTTCATGCCTGTATGTGCCATTGCAATTCGTAATGTATCACCTTTCGGTATGCCATCGGATACAAAGAAACCTGCCAACCAAATGGTGCCGGTAGTACCTATATTTGCACCTAGTACACAAGCAACCGCGGCTGGAAGAGGTAGAGCTCCAGATGCAACTAACGCAATAATTGCTGTAGTTGATAATGAACTCGATTGCCATGCTAGCGTCATTATGATTCCACCGAAGAACATGTAAATTGGATTTCCTAAAAACCATGTTAGGTGTTCCATATTACCCATAGACTTCATGCCTCCTGAAAACATTTTTAGTCCTATATAAAATATTACTAATCCTACTAATGCTGTTGTAACCGGATTAGTTAATAACCATTGAACGCTCATATCCATTGTATTCACCTTTTTTTGTAGTTGTTTAACTTTCTTTTTCATATCTCCTCTCCAGGAGATTCTGCAGGTATAGCAAATTCTTTGATAGTTTTTTCTGTCACGCATGTAATCATAGAGGGTTTATCCTCTGGACCAAAATTCTTATATAGAGTTTCGCTTATTGCTGGTATATTTGCAACTGCGTACATCTTACATTCCTGCATTGTTGCATGAGGTTTAGTGAAAACATATACGTTTTGTGTTCCAAAGACTGGATCCACGAGTGTCATTAGTGCTACTATAAAATATTCCATAATCTCTCCTTTTAAACCGCAAAGCTCTCACCACATCCGCACTGAGCTTTTGCATTTGGGTTCAGTACTGCTAGGTAACTACCACCTAGTTCTTCTACATAATCTACTGTACAACCGAAAACAAACATCTCGGCCATGGGATCCAAGTACAGATTTTCAACCGTAGGATCTTTATCTGTAGTACCCCATTCATATTTAAAACCAGAGCATCCCCCTCCTTTTACGGAGAGAGATACATTAGGCTCGCCTACTTTTTGAAGATAATCTTTAGCTCTTTGCGTTACTGTCAGTATCATCTTCATCAACTTCAATTGGAGGTGCCATTCCAGCAGCTTGTGCCGCAGGATCAGGTAGATATTCACCTGAGCCTTGACTTCCTTCCATAACACCGTCATCTGGCATTGCAGCTGCTTCATCAATTCCCATATCATCTTCACCAGATGCGTTCATAAGAATTGCTCCACCCTCACCATGTTCATGCGGCATATCACCACCTTCATGTGCATGAGTAGTTCCGTCTGCATGTGTATGCTCAGGCTCATGTCCTTCGCAATTTGCCATGTGTTTATTCAACTCATTCCAAAGTTCTCTGGCATTTCTTCTTCGGTCAAGTTCCATGCCATGCCGCCGACCTTCATCTTCCATCATGGTTTTAACATGATTTTCCATATCGCCGGCATGTCTTTGTAGCTCTTCCATACTTACAAGCATAGCTTCTGTTACGACCATTTCATTCTCCTACAGTTTTATGAATGTAGTATTATTTATAATAAAGTTTATTTAACGTTCAATATTTTCTTGAGAAGATCTATATATTTTTGATATTCCTCTTGAGACATGCTACCTCCTAGAATGTTGACTTAGGTTCATCATCAATAATTTCAACTGTGAATTTACCTGCAACAATATCATCAGATAATCTTGCAATATGATCTTTCATTTCTCTGGTAATTTTACTATCAAACTCATAGAATGGTGCTAATGAAGCTCCACCTTTTGCCATCATTGTCCAGTCATGATATTCTTCAGCTGACCAAGATCCTGCTTTTACTTTTGCAATTGCATGATCTATAGCACCTTCCATATGCCACAATGCAGAAGTTACAACCACATCAGTTCCACCTTCTTCTTTGTTCATATCATTTACGTTACCAAATGCAAGGATTCCTTTTTCTTTGCAAGCATCTACTACACCAGCTCTTTCTGCATATAGTATATCACAACCCGCTTCAATCTGAGCAAAGGCAGCTTCTTTTGCTTTTGGAGGATCATACCAAGAACCGATATAAGTTACTTTAAACTCACACTCAGGATTCATACTTCTTGCACCATTCATAAATGCATGAAACAATCTGTTGACTTCGCCTATGGCATATCCGCCGACCATACCAATCTTTTTAGTCTTACTCATTTCACCTGCAAGTATTCCCATCAAATAACACGGCTCATGTATGTAGTTATCAAATACTGAAAAATTACCATTGTGCGGTTTGAAAGGATCACCCATTAGGAATGCTATACTTGGATAATCGTCTGCAACTTTTCTTGCTTCTTTACTTATGCCAAATGCTTCTCCTACAATCATGTTTACACCGCTGTCACAGTACTCTCTCATAACTCGTACGTAATCGGTGTTTGCAGTACTTTCATTATACACATATTCTATCTCACCACGCTTAGCTGCGGCATCAAGAGCAAGGTGTAATCTTGCCACCCATTTTTGTTGTGTTGGTACAGTGTATATACCAGCAACTTTTAATTTACCTCCAGCAAAAGCTGGGAAAGTAGTTAAGGCTGCCATTGCAGTAGCAGTACCTATACTAAATTCTCTTCTATTCATTCTTAATATCATAAATCCTCCTGTTATAAAAAAAGACTCCCGAAGGAGTCTTGGTTAATTAATTAAAATGTTTCGATTGGTTTTCATAGTTTCCATAAATTCGCACACAATTGATTTATTTATACGCGAGATTCGTAGATTTGCTTCGCTTTAAATAATAAATCCGTCCAATCGTCTCTTTTTTCAATAAAAACTTGAGGCTTTTCATTATCTACTGCAATAAGGATAACCAATTGTGGAACTGGTATTCCTGTTCTTTCTTCAAACATAATTGCATAAGCTGATGCTTGAGCAAAATAATTATGAATCCATTCTTTCTTTTTTAATTTTCTTGATGTTTTAAAGTCTATAATGCTAAGCTTATCATTAAACACCCCGACGCAATCCACACGTCCGGCGAGTTTGAGATGCTTAGAATATAATGGTGCTTCGAGTCCAAGTATTTCTGATATACTTTCATCAAGTATAGGTTGAACATCTTTAAAAGTTGATAATACATCTGGCATTACATCCTTATCATATTCTACGTTGTTATCAAGGTACCGTTCGATAATGCTATGTACAGCAGTACCGCGATTAGCAGCTCTAACGCCGATCTTATTTGCCACATCTTCACCGACACGGCGTCTCCACGCCTGAATAGCGTCTTCGCTAAGAACTTTAAGCACAGTAGTAACACTGTTAAAACTACTGCCATCAGGACATTTATAAGTTCTACCAGTATCGGTGGTTTCTGCGACAAGGTCTTCATATCCCAATTCTATTATGTTGTGGTTGAATTCTTTTCTCAAGGTCTTCTATCCGTTTCTTCAATTCTTCAATTTGTTTATCTTTTAATCTGAGTTCTTCGAGGCCCCTATATCCATATTCAGTATATCCTTGATCAGATTTAGATCTACGGAATAAGCCTCTTATAGCTAAAAGTGGATCGTCCATTTACTCTCCTATTTTAATGCGGTAATCAATAATATTGCAACTAGAAGTATGTTAGTTATGATCATTTGTGAACATAAAATAAGGTGGTACCAAACCCACCTATGTTTATATAAATTTTCGACTGTTACTGTTTCATCGACTTCTGCATCTTCAGATAATTCTACCGGATGCTTTTTAAGTCCTAATATAGTTAATAAATCCATAGCTCCTCTTCATATTATAGCATTTTCATATTGTGTGCAGGATGATTTTCAGCAGCTTTTTGTTGTATTTCTCTAAATCCATCATCTACTTTTACACCCTGTGTGTTATTAACACCATATCTGAAAGCCGGTGTTGACAACATCTGCTCAATATCAGGATTATCTTTTAGATAATCTTCACGTTCAGACATTTTCATTACTTTTTCAAAGACCTTACCGGTCTTTTTGTTTCTGAAGTTGTACGACGGCATTCAGCAATTCCTCCAAATTTTTATCTATTTTATTTACTTGTTTCTTTATTTTATTTATTTCTCGAGTAAGAATACTATCGCCTGAATATATACCTTTGCTCTTCCAAGAATCAGTCCTATCAATAACATCACTTGATATTTGCTTTATTCTTTCTTCATCTTGTCTAAGTTTCCACAACATCCACTCATAATATCTTTCTGGTTCTGATTGCATAAGGCCTGGGTCTGGATCAGAAGTCATTTTCAATACCATCTTTTACATAAGTTTTACCGTTAAAGTGTTTATCCATTTTTTCTATTTCGGTCATTTCTTTTTTCTCCTTAGGTTTAAACTTATCTACAATGGTTTTAATTATATGTTTAATTAAATTAATCAAGATCTTGTTCAATTATTTCTGGTTTAGCATCTTCTAAACAAACGAAACCTACACCAGGAGGTGCTATTTCTTCTTCCCATAGTCCATTGGCATGACATTCATGAGGATCTTTAAAATAATCTAAAGCTTCTCCTTCAATAACTCCAAGTGGGCTGATAGTAACCATTACTAAAATCCAACCGTAAATCATCCTTGGTATCCTTTCCACCAGTCTGGTGCTTCTCTACCCCATTCCCATTTAGCAAATGGTTTTGCTTGGTGGTAGTAGTTACGATATGCTTGTACAGCATCGCCAGGAACTAAACAATCAGGATATGCTTTCATGGCCTGTGCAAATTCTGTCCTAGGTCCTTCCGGAATATTTTCAGGAGGAGCTGCAAGTATCATACCGAGTTTTTCCCATGTAGCATGTTGCTTTCCACGCCTGTAGTGGTATTCCTTTGCCATAGCTGCAAAGTGATAGAAATGCCAGTTGTAGTTTGTACTGCTTTCCATAGTCCATACAGTACATGGATGATGATGGTGAACAGCTGCATAATATAAACTTTCCCTTACATCATCATACTGATAGTACTTCACCATAGTTTTACCGGACCTTGACCTTTTCTTAGTCAGTGTACCATCTAACATACGATGAGCTGTACTCAGCATCTGAGCTGATTCAACAATCATTTTAGGGATATGCTTGTCACATAACATAATAGCCGCCGCGGCGGGATCTTCATCAAGCACAAATATATTCAATTACTTCTCCTCTGGTTTTATTGGTTCTCTAATGAGATTTGGCCATGCTTCTTGCACCGCCAGTTTGGTTACGCCTTTGTAAAGGCCTTGAAATTTTTTATCTTTCATTGCAATTAAAAGAGGTGCGTCATCTGGATGCACTATTGTAAGCATGCCGATAAACATCTTTTCTCTTTTGGCTGGTATCATATTATCACCAGCACCACCTTTAGCGAAATACTTAAAGTTATTTTTTACTTGCTTTTGAATAACAGCAGGTGAAGTTGCTTCAGATGCAGCTTTATATGGTGGATTACCTGGTGGTAAATTGAATTGAATTGCGTCATCATATGCACCACGTAAAACCATTTGAAGTGCATTTGAATTCCATTTGTGAAGTAGTTGTACCTTTTCTTCACGTGTTTGCACAGCACCAACAGCAGTTAATGCTTCATGCAATGTATGATTATTTGGATTTAACATTTAAAAGTCCTCTATAGATTCAATCAAAAGTTTACATCGTTTTTGTATTAGATAATTCAAAACTTTACTTTTGTTTGGTATTTTGTAATTACTATATGTATTTATAATATTTCTTTTTAAGTCATCAGGAGTTTCATTTAGATCGATAACTTGTTTATTACGGCAATAGTTACGATACCATGATGCAGCATATAATAGTTCACCTTCTTCAAGGTCTTCAATTATGGCATCCATCTTTTTACGTGTCATAGGTGATTGTCTTTCACCTTTTACAAAAGTATCATCAGCAGATAGAACATTAGGTACACCGTCACCAGCATCACCTTTCAATATATGTTCCATAAGATATACTCTTGGGTTTTGTTCAACAACTAACTTCTTTGTCATTGGACTGAACTGAGATACATTTTTAAACTTTTGTAGTTGTTTAAAATCATGATCTGCAGATACAATCATAACATCTTCATGTTGACCAAACTCTTGAGTGTTATGTACAAGCGTACCGATAATATCATCGGCTTCACATCTTTGTTCATGAATAACCATATACGGCATGTTTTCTTTGATTTCTTCTCTTACACGAGTAATGATATCGAAGATATGAGTCCAATCCATACTGGATTCTTCTCTACCTTTTCTACGGTTATGTTTGTATTCAGGGAATACTTCCTTACGCCAAGAACTATTATCACAAGCAAGGATCATTTGACCATACTTGTCACGGTATTTCTTATTGTACATACGGATTGAATTGAGAATCATATGACGGATAAGTGTCTCGTCAATATTCATTCTTTGAGTTATAATGCCTGCAATGGCAATAGCGGAGTAATCTAAAATAATCATAATATAATTATACCAAATTTTTTACTGAATGTACACCATTATTTTCGGTTTTCTTCACTTTTTTTCATTGCGGCCACAGCAGTGTCAATAGCACCGGACATGTCTTCCATCATGTCTTGAAATGGATGGTGCTTTTCACCTTCTTCTGCGGCCTGTCTTCTTACTGCTGCATATGCAAGATTTGTCAATACTTTAATATCATCTTTAAGTTTCTGATCTATATCGTAATCCCTGTCTTCCATAATCTCATATAATACTTCTGATACTAATGCTACAGTATCAAGATCATATGCTATACCTGCAGGAGGTCGAGTCAGTTCAATAGGGAATTCAATTATTTCAGCCATTGATTCCTCCAAGATGTTTTGCATGAATTTTGCATCCTATAAACTCATTATAGTAATTGTCGTTAAATAGTACATCATTATCAAATTGAAGCTTTGTTTCAAAATACGACATTTCACCTTTTGTCTTACATAGTCTTAAGATTACTTTTCGGAATCCTTCATTACCTTTGCTTTCAACCAATGAATTAACTTTTTCACTGGAGCCAAAATAACTCTTCCAATCAGACTCAGTACGCGTACGCACGCGTCTTCTGCGAGTCTTAGTAATCGGGAGGGTCTTAGGTTTCCAAAAATTCTTTTTGCCAATGTACTTACGCCCAGTATCAAGCTCCACAATTTCATACACAAAGCCTTGATAATCTTCAGGGGTGCTGTTAAATATTTCATCATTGTAATACCACATAATAGTATTTATTCATCATATTCTTCTCCATCTTCTTCTCCTTCTGTTTCATCATCCTCGTCTTCCCATAAATCTTCTCCACACGACGGACAATAGTTGAGTTCGTGCTCCTCTGGATCATCGAACTTTACGTCAAACTTTGCTCCACAGTAATCACAGTCTTCCATTTTTCCTCCTTATGATAAGTCTCGTGACAAAATAAAGCTCTGTAATTCTACAAAGCCACCTATCATCTTACCATCAACAAAAACCATTGGAACTGTTTTCCATCCATTGGCATGTTCAAGCACTTGGTCTCTGGCAATATCTTTACCAATGACCAAATTCTCGTATTCTATACCTTTTACTTTAAGCAAAGCTTTAGCCGCCTCACAGTAACTGCAAGGCGGTGATTCTTTAGTGTACAACTTAATGTTCATTAAATATCTTCTAGAAGTTTTTTAAACTTCTTCTTACTTTTACCTCTTATCTTGATCTTTTTAATAGCATCAAGATTTGAAGTATCTTCACCAACTACTACAAGTGCAATCATGCCCATTGTAGCATGAGGTGTACACTGATACAAATACACACCTGGGACATCGAATGTAATAGCAACTTCTGCGTTGTTTTTACTTTTCTTAGGAAGATCCCAACCTTCTGGGCCTCCAATAAAATGTACGTTATGTCCTTTAGATGTTGGTACCCAAGTAATTGTATCGCCTACGTCAATTCGAGCAATATCTTCACTATACAACATTTTCTCTTTGTCTCGCTTATTCAACATTTCAACAGTCATATCTGCAGCATTTGCAGATACAAGCATTCCTCCGAATAAACCGAGCATTATTACAATAAAATATACATTCTTCATTCTTTTTCCTTCTATATTATATTTCACAATTACCAGCTGTACATGCAAGTTCCTGTGACCCTACAGTCATATCTTGTGTTTCATAACTTGCTAATACAGACCAATCAACGTTCTTTGGCATTTTAGTTAACATATCTTTATAAGCTTCCATATCACAATCTTGATACGGTGCTTGTTGATATGTATGATCACTGAATGGTAAGAATGAAACTCCACTCATCCATTCAAAGTTTTTATGAACCCATGCACCTACTTCCATCCATTCTTCTTCTTTAACAGAAATAGTTACTGATGGTTTATGTTCACACCAATTTTTCTGATATGACAACCATAACTCTAACTGATCTATAGCAGACATATCAGTACGGAATACCGCATGATCTGGTGCTTTCATTGGGAATGAAAATACAGAAGTATGTCCTGGATTCATTATATCGTCTTCAACTGGAAAACCAGCATCAACCATCATTTGCGTAAGCGGATCCTTCTTATCACCTCTAATGGTCCTGATATAATAAGGATTATGCCTAGCATGTATACCTGAAGCTGCGTCAACAAGCTGCGATACAGTTCCACTAGGTTTGACACACGTAATGGCGGCACTTTGCGGTATGCCAATCTCTTTAGCAATCTTTGCATTTGTTTTAATAGCCCTTTCTTTAAGTTCTTTTAGAAGAGAATCAAGATCTCCTTCTTTGCCGTTAGTTAAAGGATTATCCATAATTCCAGTGATTGATACACCCAGCAATCGTTCCTCTTCACAGTTCTTTCTCCATTCTTTACTTACATATTTAAAATTAACTAATGTAGATTGAAATGTTCCAAGAACGGCAGCAAGCTCTACCTTTTCCAAAAGAGTTTCCTTTGTATCTTCAGGTCTTACAACAACCTCGGAAAGATTACAGAACTCACGGTCACGAAGAATAATTTCACTACATGGATTAGTTCCATACTCATGACCTTCGGTATTACGTCTACCGTTTCTAGCAGCTTGTTCAGTTGCAGATGCACGGTTGAATATACCTCTTTCACCTGATTTAGAATCATAGAGTGCTTTCCATTCATCCATGAATATACCCATGTCAGGTTTTTCTGTATAACATGCAGAGTTATTTGCAAGAGCTCGTTGACCTTCATTTTCCCACCATTGTCCTGATTTTGCATGCCTCATTCTATCATCTGAAAGATTTGACAAAGAGATTAAAGCTGATCTTCTTACACCACCAACGACAACAATTTCTGCAATTTTACAAACAATATCATGGCATTCAATAGAACTTAACTTTCTACCTGCAGATCTTTTGAAAATTTCAGATGTAAATTTAAATAGACCATTCAATGGTTCTGGACCTGAAGCTCTACCACCAAAAGTTTT
>TARA_B100001113_G_scaffold62346_1_pt1 | contig 23454 bp, 29 predicted proteins | sample TARA_B100001113 | Tara Oceans TARA_B100001113 (sample SAMEA2622402) | marine metagenome | biome: marine biome (ENVO:00000447); feature: deep chlorophyll maximum layer (ENVO:xxxxxxxx); material: "saline water (ENVO:00002010), including plankton (ENVO:xxxxxxxx)" | depth 50 m | reverse complement strand
CCGGTATTACCGCGGCGGCTGGCACCGTCCTTACCCACCCCTTATTCTACAACCTTTGAAGAGTTATGAAAAGACTGGGTCTTACCCCAGCCACTTGGAGTTCCCTGATCACGATTGCTCGCATTGTCAAGTTTTCGCGCCTGCTGCACCCCGTAGGGTCTGGATTCGTGTCTCAGAATCCATCTCCGGGCTATGTCTCCCAACACCCGTACGCGTAGATGGCTAGAGGGTACTTTACACCCCCTACGACCTGATACGCCGCAGGCCCATCCTATGCCGCCTGAGCTTTTATCCACTCACCGTTCCAGGCGTAGTGGACTATGGGGCATTATACTCAGTTTCCCGAGGTTATTCCCCTGCATAGGTTAGGTTACCCACGTGTTACTGAGCGGTACGCCGAGCTCCGAAAGCTCTGGACTCGCATGGCTTAATCGAACTCCAATAGCGGTAGCCTCCGGCAGGATCAACCGGATTTCGCGTGAGCAAAATCACTAATCCTTTCGGAAGTTTGTGTTATTTAATGATCACAAAATTGTCACTTATTGGTTATTGGCGCAGAATCACCATCATTTTGAATTGAATGAAAATAATCTGCTTTGTCTTGCACCCCTATTTCAAGGGCCAAGTCATAATTATGGTTAACCTCCTAAACCACGAACCAAGTTCGTGGCCGCACTTCCTCGGCCACGTTAAACCTGAATGAAGAAATCATAGTACTAGGTACTCAATCTTCAACGCCAGTGTAACGCAGCGGCCGGACGACCGGACTTTAGTTTATCAATATGACTAGTTGGGATAAATGATTATTTGGTAAGAAATACCGTTTAATGAATGATATAGATATGATTGCTATATGGGGTTAATAAATATCAATCGGCGCCAAAGAATTCCCTCAGTACTGGATGCATTTCCATTGCTTGTTCCTTTTGAATTTGTTCATATGTCCTCAGTATAATTCCTACTGCCAATAGAAGTCCAGTACCAGTAGCATTACCAACAGTACCTAAAAGATCAGCACCAGCTGCCAAAAGACCCACAAACGCACCAGAAAATAATGTTACAGGAGGAATGTATCTCTCTAATATTCTTTCTAGAACTACCGGATTTTTACGGAATCCAGGAATTTGCATGCCTGTTCTTTCAATTTGTTTTGCAACATCTTTTGCGCCCATGTTTGTTGTTTCTATCCAAAACTTAGCAAATACCATTGATCCCGCAGTCATGAAGAATAGATACGTTAAGACGTGAATCATGATTTGAGTTAAACTATGGCCATACACATCTCCAGTTTGATTTAGTAATGGCAACAACCAGTCGCCGACGCCATTTACCATAGAAGCATACCAAGCGAATCCGTCATGTGGAGTTGTAGCTCCTGGTTTGTATGCTCCAAACCATTCTGCCTTACTGCCCCAACCATTCCTACCAATTATCGGAGTTGTAGATAGTACCGGATGACTCCAAAATAATAATGTAAACATATTCAAGTTAGCCAATAGAGCGGCCATCAAAATAACAGGAATATTACTAGCATAAACTAAACGAATCGGATATTGACCTCTATGCCCTCTAACTTTACCATGAGTTAGTGGTAATTCCAATTTACTTGATTCAGCATAACCAACGACCACGAAAACAATAATTGAAGAAATTAGCGCGGCAATAGGATTAGCATGATTAAGTAACATAAGTTCGAAGCCATTATCAGAAACTAAATCTTGATTAGAGGCAGTTCTTAGTACATAAAATATCATAGGTAGGGTTCCCGATGGAGGGTTTTCTATGGAAAGGGCTGCTCCTTCGACAGTTGGGAGAGGAGATAAAGTACCTACGAATGTAGATTGGGCAACACCAGCAGCGATGAATAGAGAAATTCCACTTCCAATACCCCATTTACTTACAAGTTCATCGAGAAGGAAGACGAGTAAAGAACCAATGAACAATTGAGAAACTATTAATGTATTAGCCCAACCTACGCCATAATCCAATATCACCGTTTCAGATGGATCTAAGAAACCATAAACTTGGGGAATTGATTCAATGGGTATCATAATTAAAACTAAAATCTTCTGAACTCCTTGATATAATTGTTTATCAGCAGAATCTTGTAAGTCTAACTGGATTATTTTTGCACCAGAAAATAATTGCATGATAATAGAACCTGTGACTATTGGGCCTATTCCAAGATGCATTATCGAACCTGATGCTCCAGCCATAATTGACCGAAAAGAGGAGAATATATCCAATGTTGAATCAGATAGTCCATAAATCATTACGTTGGTCATCGCGAAATAAATTATTAAAACTAAGGTAGTAGTCCATAGTTTTTGATTAAATCTTACATGCCCTTCTGGTTTTGTTATACTTGGATAAACATCAACTAATCTTTTTAGGCCATATAATCTACTTCCGCCTTCTCCTGTATATAGAAAACATGCTAAGGATAATCCAACTGGTAGACCAAGTAAAGCTATTCCAACAAAAAGAATACCAACAAGACTAGGATCTATCCAAGCCCATACTGCAAAAGAGATTAGAATTATTGCCCAAATTTCTGCTTTAAAGTACTTTCCTATGTAAGGAATATTTGCAATAGATTCAGGCAAATCTGTCATTGCACCCCACATAACAAATGCAACATAAGGAATTGATAATGAAAATAAGATTAGAGCGTCTATTTGAACATCTCTGATATCAGAATGTAAATCGGCTCTAAGCCAATAATAAAGTGCTCCCCAGTATAATGCAGATAGTATTACTAGACCTATGACATTTGGCCTACGATTTACCATATGATTCCTCCGTTTTATTCTTATTTTTATCAATCTTCTATTGTAACAGAGCCGCCTGCAGCCTCAACTTTTGAAACTGCACGAGCACTAGCCTTTGCAACGGTAATATTCATTCCACGGTTCATTTTTCCTTTACCTAAAAGTTTGTCATAACCCAATTCGCCTAGATTTACATTATCTCCTTCTACCATATCTTGTAATTCTTGCAAATTTATAGAAATATTTACTTTTCTGAGACTTGGATGTCTGTTAAATCCATGCATACCCCAGTGTCTTGGCATATATTTCAATCTTGTAAGTAGACGATGCTTGTTAATACCAGCATTTCCCCTTCCTCCTCTTTTTCCTGCGCCACGACCAGATTTTTTACCTCTGCCATGATATCTGCTCCCTCGAAATTTATTTGTTCTTGATACCATAATAACACCTCATATCATTCTAGAAACTAAATCCTCAATTGCTTGACCACGAAATCCTAATGCTCCACCAACATTGTAGCTTCTCTTTATTCCTCCCCAACCTTTTGATCCTCTAGGTGGATGTAAGCGTAGAACTGGTTTTAGATTATTAACATCTTTCAATGTTGCTTGACCTGATGAAAGAGCTTGGGCGAATTTTTGTATAGAAGAAAATTGACTATTTTCCTTGATTGATTCATCAGTAACAGGTTTATCACCAACCATCCTGCCTCTTTCCTTTAATAAGTTGACTATTAACTCAGAATCGACTTCGCCCCATGTAATGTAATCTTTGGCTTTATTCAACATTCCAACATATGAAGGAGCATCAGGAAGAATAGTAGCATGATTAACTCTAGTTAAGTTCAACATTGCCATGGTATCTCTTATCTTAACGGTAACTCCACGATCACTACGTGCCCTAATAACTAAAAAAACCATCAAAGTTCCCTCCCTGACTTCATGTGCAAACGGTCGCGATCGGAATCATGGATACGTGTTTTATTTAGTTCTTCTAAAGCATTAAAAGTAGCCTTTGCGAAATTGATAGTAGAGCGTGTTTGGCCCTTGGAGCGAGACCAAACATCGGTTATTCCTGCAAGGGTTAGTACACGTCTACCGTAATCTCCTATGACTAAACCTTTTCCAGAAGGTGCAGGCAATAGTGTAATTCTAGTAGATCCGGATCTACCTGTAACTTTGAATGGAACACTGTTTCCTGGTCCTTCAGATGATTCCCACGAACCATTACCTCTCATAACAGGTATTAGATTTAATTTTGCACTGTCTATGGCTTTCTTGATAGTACTTGAAACTTCTTTTCCTTTACAAACGGCTAATCCGACATATCCATCTCCATTGCCAACAACACATAGTACGTTGAATCTAACACGGCGTCCAGAATCTGTCATTCTCTGTATCATGTTAACGCCCAACACATCATCAGTTAGATCCGGAAGTAAAGCATCAACTACCTCTACTTCTCTGATTGGATAACCCGTCTCTAATGCTTCTTCATAAGTCAAAATCTTTCCTTCTCTAACCATCCTTCCGAGTCTGGTCCTCGGTTCCCACATCCTAAGTCCAGCCAATGGGTCTGGCCCTCTACGTCTAACAGGTTCTTCTGATTCTGAGGGATATAAGGCCATTGACAAACCAGGGGCTAATGTTACATTTTCTTCCTCGGTAACTTCATTTTCTTCACTCATTTCTTTGCCCCCTCTATTGCTTTCTTTGTAGTTGCTACTGATTTAGCAATGTCATCATTTATGTGGACTCCATTTATCCTATCATCACTGGGAAGTACTGATTCGCCATGTGGCAGTTCTAATCCAGCATCAATCATACCTTTTAATGCTGCAAATACTCTACTTCCTGTAGATGAAGCGGCTAGTCCGATATCTAATATTGCTTCCTTATGTCCAGCATCAACTGCTCTCATTCCTAGCGAAAAGCCCACTAAATATGAAGCAGGAATAGATTTTCTAGAAGCGTTACTGGGCCATTTGTAATTATCAACGAGAGTTTGACCAGAAATTGAATCTAGTATTTTGTCACCTTCCATACCGAATTCAACTAATTGACAAATTACTTGAGTATTAGATACTCTAACTACAGCTCTTAGGTTGCCTCCTCGAAGTAATTTCATTCTTCTTCTATAATCTGTTTGACCATTGCGGCGTCTCTTAAATCGTAGTCTTTGATTCTTACCATGTGCCATTAATTTTCACCTCCAAATGAAATCCCATCTATTTCCATATTTCTCTTCATATCAGCGACAGAACGATAAGAACCACCCTTTGCTTTACGATAATAATATCTATATTTTGAGGGTGTTAATGTTTCGTCATTTCTAAATTCCTTCAGTATTTTTCTTTGAGATCTAATAATTCCCATCCAACGCTCCTTTTTAGGGGCTCTCGAGTTAAATGTTCCTTTTCTAGAGCCGTGTCCCTTGCGTCGTCCTTTAGATTTCTGTATAGCTGCTTTTCGTGCTCTAGAACGACTAATTCCAATAATCGGTTTTGCTTTAATTATTCCTTCATCAATTAGTTGCCGGACATCATCTTTTTGTACTGCACTAGTAACTTCTTCCAAATAATCGGGATGGACCCATACTCTGTGGATTCCAACTTCTCGGCCTTCTTTCTTTGAGAGAATTTGTGCAGCCATTCTCTTCTGATTAGTTATCATCATTGTAAGTCCCCCCTACGATCAATTCTGCGACGATTAAGCACTCTTAGCCCCAAATCGTCAGCGCGATCGTGGATTGATAAACGCTTTCTATTTCCTACTGAAGAACCTATTCTGATGGCTTGTTTCTCTGGATTTAGCGATTCTAAATCTTCAATTTTATGTATTAAAACTTCTTCAAATCCGGAAGAGTGAAGTCCTCTTACTGCAGATATCTTACCGAACCCTATTCTTGCCATGGGAGTACGATATTTCATGTTCAGTCTTTGTTTAGATTGGTAACCTTTGGGTTTTCTCCAACCAGAATGAGATAATCGTTTGTATCTAAACCATTCTTGTCTACGGAATGCTGGTTGTTTCTTTTTCTGTGCAGCTCTAAACTTTAACATAGTTTTTGTTTCCTCATCCAAGATTGGTTTCTGCCTAGCAGTATGTATCCCTCCAAAGTCATCATAAAAATCTTCATCCTCTTCAAAAAAGTCTTCAGAAAAAGATTCTTCTTCAATAGAATCTTCTTCTGTGTCAATAATTTCTTCCTCGGATAATTCTTCTTTTGGGGTTTCTTTTTCTGAAGAAATTGAAGATAAACGTTCAACTAATTCTGATTTTTTTCCTGAAACCGGTAAATCATTTTCACGGAGTAAATCTTTTAATTGTGCAACAGTCATTTTATCGTATTCCATCTATATTCCCCCTTTACATGCCCTTTGAAGTTATATATATTCCATCTTGGAAAACTCTTCTATCTCTATTTCTTATTCTGCACGAGCGTTCTATGTTTGCTGCTGTTTGGCCAACTTTTTCTTTGTCAATGCCTTTTACAATGACATCAGTTTTATTCATTACCTTAACTTCGACCTCAGTAGGCGTCCAAGGTAATTTTGCTACCCTAGGGACTTTTTCTCCAAACAAATTAGTAACTGTCATTTGATTTCCTTGGACTTTTAAAGTCATAGGAAAGTGGCTATATACAGCTTTCAAGTGATATTCGAAACCTGTATCAACACCGTAAATCATGTTAGAAATATGTGCAGCCCAAGTACCGGCTAATGCCTTCTCAACTCTACGAGGTAAATTACAAAAAACTGTTATTTTATCATCAGAATTTCTAACTTCTATTTTGGGATGAATAAAATCTCTTTCTATTGAATTACTGCCTTTTGTTACTCTCAAAACCGTTCCCGAAAATGTTGCATTAACTCCTTCTGGGAGTACTAAATCATGTGCTATGTGATCTACTTTTACCATACTTAATCCCCCTAGAAAATATATGCAAGCAACCGACCGCCTACTCTCTCCTTCTTTGCATCATAATGATTCATGATTCCTTGGTTAGTTGTCAGAATTAAAAGACCGAAGTCACGGGCAGGAAGATATCTAGACTCCCACTTATCATAATCAAGTCTTTGAACCGAATATCTTGGCTTAATAACTCCACATCTGTTTATTGCACCTATTAATTCTATTCTAAAACCGCCTCCACGGCCATTTTCTATTTTTTCATATTCTCCGATATATCCAGATGTTTGCATAATGGACAGCATGCTACCTAGAAGTTTACTTGCTGGTTTAACAGACACTTCATAGTGTCCTGCTTGCTCAGCATTATATATACGTGTAAAAGCGTCACTTAGGGGGTCAAATTGCATCTTTTTATCACCTCATGAATATTTCTTAAATCCTATATCTGTTGCTACATCTCGAAAACATTGTCGACAGAGATGTAGGCCATGTCTTCGTATCAGGCCTCTTCTACGGCCACATCTACGGCAACCAGTCGTTCTACCTATTTCTTCTCCGTGATCTCTTGCCATATCAATCACTCCTCCACTATATTTATCCCAAAACGTTCTTGAAACCATAATTTTGATTCCTCGCGATAAACCCGATGTTGAGTTGAAACCCTTGAACTACGCCTTCGGCGGTGTTTGATACGATGACCAGGTCTTTCCAATAATACATTTATGTCCATTCCAAAAATACCGATTTCTGGATCGTATTTTTGATTAGGAAAGTCAGTATAATCAGATATTCCAAATGATAAATTACCTTGATTATCAAAGTTATAGGATGGCAAAGTATTCTCTCTGACCCAAAAAGCATCTTTCAAAAATGAGTCTATTTTTTGTTCACCTCTTATAGTTACCTTACAACCAATAGGTGCCCCTTCACGTGTACCTAAATCTCTATTAGTTTGAGTAGAAAGAGTCCTGACAGGTTTAAGACCAGTTAGGATTTCCAAAACTTGTTCAGCCAGTTGTAACCTTTGTCCAGCTTCTCCTACACCTATATTTACAGTAACTTTGGTTGCACGCGGTTGTTGCATTGGATTTGTAGATTGACTCATTTTTCATCCCCCAATGGTAGGTCTTTTTCTTTTCCTATAACGAAAACATACTCAGAAACTGTGCCAAAATCATCAAAAATTGTCTCATTTGCTTTAGAAGAACGTTTTACAATTGTTTCACGAACTTGTGCTGTTTCTCCGATGTGGCTTCCTCCGGTGAGATATGCCAGAGCACCTTCTTTGATTGGTAGGTGGCTTTTGATTTTCTGATCCGGAAGAGAAATAACTATTGAATCGCCAGTCTTGTAAACAGAGTCAGCGTCTAATAATATATTTCGGCCATCATGTAAATGCAATTGAGTTATTCCCCCTTTTACGGTACTCTTACCTGTTATTCTACATATTTTTGAATCCGCAGCCTTTTTACTTATTGGCCTATATCGAAGTTTACCATTTGTATCCAAAATACATCGATAATTATCATCCCCTATAGTTAAAACATCCATCAATCCTACTCCTCTACCGGGATCTGTTTCTATTTTACCGTCGACCATAATTTTCCTTGAATGCAATATTCTTTTTGCTTCTCTTTTGGTATGGGCAAGACTCATGATGTCACGAAGAATAAGAGTCATGGGCATGCAGTTCTCTATACTGTGACCGCATGGATTTGGTTTTTGCACCCATACATTTGTTTTTCTTGGCAAAGGCCAACTTCTGGGCATCATTAGTCTCTTTATGTGACTACTACTCATTCTACTGAACCTCCGGGAGATGATCGTTCTGTGATTCTTTTAATTCTTAATGGGTCACCTTCATACAATTTTGTGACTATTATATTAGAAGGGCGGATTGGAACTGCTTCTTCTTTACCGTCTGCGGTATTTTGTGTGAGGCCTTCGATGAAAACGCGATCATTTTTCGAATCTATTCCTACTACTTTAGACTTGACGCCTGCTCTACCTCTAGCTTGTCCGAGTCTTTTACCTCTTGATTCACTTTTTACGCTATTTGGGTGACTGAAATCTCCCCTTAAAACTTCTACTTCATCACCTACACGGACGGTGACGGTGCGGACATATATGAGATCTGGATCATCTGAAACTAACCTAGACCTCATTCTTTTGCGTTTTATGTGGAGTGGCGATTTTCTCTGCTCTTGGCGTTGTTTTCCGGGTTTTTTACTTACCATATATTTACACCTCATACAATTTGCTTTGCAGTTGCGGCTATTCTTGGCCATCTTTCAGCTGCTTCACGACTAACGGGTCCCTTGATATCTGAACCTTGGATGTCGCCTCTTTCGTTGGTTAATACACATGCATTATCTTCAAAGCGTACCCATGTACCATCAACTCTTCTGAATGGCCTTGTCTGCCTAATAACAACCGCTGTGAATATTTGCCTTCGTGTCTCAGGAGTTCCTCTACGAACGGTAACACGTATCATATCACCAACGCCTGCAGCAGGATATCTTCTTGCTACGCCACCCTTTCTTGGAACGTTAATCACCTGAACGATTTTAGCCCCAGTATTATCTGCACAATCTAGTTTAGCTTGCGTTGGCAAACCAGTAGTTACATTTCCTGCTATTCCTTTCATTTACGCTCCTCCGACTCAATAACACAGAATTTGATAGTTTTTGATAATGGTCTGCACTCCATTATTCGCACTTTATCACCAGGATTCAGATCACCGATGCATGAAGGAAGATGAGCAGAATAACGACGTGTACGTTTTTCATATCTTTCATACTTTTTCATATATCTTTCCATCCTCCTCTCAACAACAATTGCATCGGTCATAGAAGAAGTAGAAACTATACCTTCGATTATTTGCCCCCTTACCCTTAAATTTCCATAGAATGGGCAATTCATATTTCCATCCCATTCGCCTTGAGGAGGCCTTACATCTACTCCAATATCTCTAATTTCTGACATATCAATTCCTCCTATATTTCTTATTAATCCTATCCTCGGGACGTTGAGACACTAATTTACCATCGATCTCATCACCATTATCATCAAGAGTAAAATGGATTGTATTTTTAGCTAATAACAAATCTTTTCCTTTAGATTCTATCAATATTGTCTTTTTTGTCTCATTCAATACTATTCCACTCACTCCTTCTAGAGTTGGATCTGATGAATTAGTTATGCGTATAGTTCGAGAAATCCAAGGCATATTAATAATATTCATCATTTAGCGAACCTCCACTCTGTAACCATTTTTTTCAAGAACTTTAGACGCTCTTTTTTTGTGATCTCCTTGTAATTCAATTGTACGATCTTTGACTGTTCCGCCACTTGCACAAGCACTCTTCAGTATCTTTGCTAGCTGATTTATATCGATAGCAGTATCATCTATTCCCTCTATCATAGTAACCATTTTTCCATACCTCCTCTTAACCACTGATATTATTGCTTTCTGTTGTTCTTTTGCTATTTCTTGGCATATGCATAATTCATCGGGCAATCCACATAGATTACATATACCTGCCATTTATTTCTACTCCTTTTGCCCTTGATTCATTTTTGTTATTAGGCGGGCTATAGACCTACGAGTTTGTTTGTAAGCGCCTGAATCTGCTGAAGATCCTCCAAGGGCTTGTTGCGAGCGTAATTGTAACAATTCTTCTTTGAGTTCAACAAGACGGCGTTCGCGCTGTTCCAGATTCATAGAATCTATATCTCTAGATTTAACATGTGACATCTTCACTCTTCCTCCCTAAAATCATTATTTTCTGATAAATCTGAATCTTTTTCAGGTTTTATCATTGCTACTTGTTCCAGAGCAGGCAAACCAGCCTCATGACGTTCTAGCAATGTAACTTCATGAGGGAGTTTAATTCCTTTTCTCATTATCTTAACAGTACAACCTATTGTTCCGAGTTTCTTTACTGCTGTTGAAAAGCCGGTATCCATGAACTCTAAGGCTGTTTCACCACAGAATTTGATATGCCCTTGTTGAAATTTCTCAACCCTGTGTCTAGCACCGGTGATTTTACCACTGAGTATTACCAAGCACCCCCTTGCACCAGCATCCATAATATTCTGAGCAGTACTATGTCCTGCACGACGGAAAAACCAACCCCTTTCCAGAGAACTGGCTAATCGGCTAGCCATGACTTGTGCATTTAATCTTGATTCTTCTATCTCATCAACCTCTAATTGAGGTTCATGTAAATTGAAATCTTCTTGGAGTCGTCTTTGTAATTCATGGATTACTTTTCCTCTGCGACCTATTACCCTACCAACTTGCTCAGCTTTTAGAGTAACTTTTGTCCCTTCAGGAGTACGATTGAATGTTAAACCACCAAAACCAGCCTTTTCGGTTTCTTTTAGCAGATATTCACGAACTAATTGGCGTTCAACGTTTCTATTGAGTAATGCCCTAATCGTATTTTGTCCCATAAATTTCACCTCAGAATTCATCCTCTTCTTCTTCATCACCAAAGAATTCCAAGAATATTTCTAGATTCACTTGATAGTGATTGCTTGGCGTTGCTCTTCCTTGCGCCCTTGGACGCCAATTAGTAGCAACTTGCCCTCTATGTGCAGCAATGTGAGTTATTATCATGTCATCCGGATCTATAGTATCATATCTCTGACGAGCATTGTCCATTGCACTTGAAATTAATTTTGAAAATTCTTTTGAAGCTTTGTTAGGGTATTTACCTGGTCCTATCTTGCCCTTTCTATGGCCAGCCATGGTATTTCCGCCTCGTCCTTTTCTTGAACGGCGAGTATATGGAATAGCTTTTTTCTTGTTGATAACATCATCCAAATAAAGAAGTGCATTGGATGCGTTCATTCCTCTTAGTGCCTTAGCTATGTGATAACAGTGTTTATGGTGGCAATTAATGTTAACTGCTCTTGCAGTTGCCAAATAAGATCCATCTAAAAGTTGAGTATATCCTGACTGGGGTTTACCTACTTCTCTACTCATATAATTAACCTCACTTTAACGAAACGTGCTGTGATGAACGGGTAGCACCTACGCCCGGTCCTGTGTGTGTAACTGAATTTCTTGTCCTGGCAAATTCTCCTAATGCGTGCCCAATCATCTCAGGTATTATTTCCACATTGACAAACATATGGCCATTGTGAATTCCGATGGTTGTACCAACCATCTCTGGCAGTACATACATGCCTCTGCAGTGTGTTCTAATTATTTTTTGATCTTTATTTTCTCTCACCTTTAACAGAAGTTTTTCACATTCTAGGCTGAGTCCTCTGGCTAAAGAACGCTTAGCACGGGAAGGCATAAGAGTTGCGATGCTGTCAGAATCTGGACTATCAATTGGAGGATATAATGGAAGATTCAATAATTCCTCAAGTGTATAACCTCTCCACAGAAATTCTTTTTTCCTCCGTTCACTAATCTTTGATCGTCTTTTTCTTGCTTGACGCCTTGCAAGCTTTGGCGAACGGAACATTTTTTTGGATTTACGTGCCATCTATAATCTACTCCTTTCTTCTTCCTCTACCTGTCCTGCTAGGCGCTATATTACCTACTTTTTGTCCAGGCGGTGCGTTGCGGCTAACAGAGTTTGGACCGTGAACTGCCTGATGGTTACCTCCACCATGAGGGTGATCAACTGGATTCATAGCAACTCCACTAACTGATGGATATAATTTTCCTCTTGCTTTGGCTCTGTGGTGAGCTGCGCCTGCTTTCATCAATGGTTTGTCAGTCCTTCCATGACCTCCTAAAACTCCAATAGTTGCACGGCACTTAGAAGGTAATTCCTTCAGACTCCCACTTGGAAGGCGAACCCTTACAGTGTCATCCATACGAGTCTCTAAGATAGCTGAATTACCACCAGATCTAGCAAATTTACCACCATCTCCTGGTCTTGATTCTACATTACAAACAGGTGTTCCTTCAGGTATTCTATCTAAGGTCGTTACATTTCCAGGTCTCAATGTTACATTTTCACCAAAAGCGATATTTTGACCGACAGAAACTCCTTCTGGAGCGGCAAAATGGCTTACAGTGCCATCTTCGAACTTGATTTTTGCAAGAGGAGCTGTATGTGCTGGACTATGGATTAAATCCACAATTTCGCCGACTTCGTCAAATTTGCGAGGAAGTTTGTTATTTGCAGGGAAACGATGAGAGCTTACTTTATTCTTTGGACTTGACCCCTGACGTTGTGAACGTGTTCTTTTACCCATAATATCACCTAACTAAAATGCTCCTAATTTGAGCGCAGCCTCTTCTGCGTCATAGCCTTCTGCTAAACGTATACTAGCATGTTTTCCTGAACGAGTTATTTTTGTATTCACCTTAGATACCTTTACATCAAGAAGTTTTTCTACTGCTTCACGTATTTGTGGTTTTGTGGCTTCACGCCTTACAATAAACTCTATTCGATTATTATTTTCTTTGTATGGTCCGTCAAAGTCTGCCACTCTTCGTGCCTCTAGAGTTTTCTCAGTGATCCATGGCATCAATATTATACTGTACGGGTCAACCATTAAAATCACTCCAACTCCTCTATTGCAGACTTAGTCCAAACTGTAAGTCTTCCAATATCTCCACCAGGGGCCAAATCTTCAGCGGATAAATCTTTAGTTGCTATTACATCCACTCCTGGGACGTTTTTGGCTGCTTTATGCAGGCCTTCTTTCTTTGAAACGACCAGTAGTATACTCTTTGGAGTCCTATATTTACGACCTCGCATTGTAGCCTTACCAGCCCTAATTTTACGTCCTTCTTTGGCACGGACAAGATCGTCGCCTAAGCCCAAACCTTCCATCATAGCAACGAATTTTCGAGTAGAATATTGCAAAGGTATACTTTCCAAATCATATTTCTCATCTGTACCATTTCGTGATTCCATATAATCTCCTATAATTATGGGAAATCTGACTTCATCACTAAATTTATGACCTCTAGCAGAAACAATTGATTTATCCACAGAAGCACTAATTGCAGAATTCCTAGCCATAATTTTTTGTTTGGAATTAAACTTTTGAGACCAGTTTTTAGCTACCATTGGCCCATGGGCTCTTCGTCCCCCTCTTGTATGCGGATTTTGAGCTGCAGTCCTTTGACCGGTTTTCCTCATTATACGTGAAACACCTCTCCCTTTGCCCCACCATTCTACAGAATGCTTCATCCCAGGTTGTGGAGATCTCTTGCCATCATGTTCTCGATGACCATATGGTTGCCTTCTATTTGCTCTAGAAGCATGGACTGCAGATTTGACTAAGTCATGGCGAATTTCTGTATTGAAAACATCAGGGAGAGTGATGTTCTTGCCATCTTTTACTGAAACTTCATATGATTCGGCCAATAATCCTGCGTCTAATTCTTCTTGGATTACAGAGTTAACCAAATTGTATGCTTTAATCTTCATAATAATCACACACCTTGTTTACTCGAAGTACTGAGATATGTAATCTCTATCTCAGGTTGATCTGATTTTGGACGTATGGAGTCTCTGAATCTTAACATCCTTTTTGCTGGTCCGGGTAAACTACCTTGAAATATCACATATGGGTTATTTACTTCTCCATAATGTAAAAATCCTCCAGCTGGTGTAATCTCTGATTCTTCAGGGTTGGAAATCCTAAGAATTCTCTTATTCAATTCTGTTCTTTTATGGTATCCTACTTGACCGGCTTGTCTGATAGTTTTTCGTACGTAAGCTGTACCGAAATCTCCCATGTTTCCACCTTGTCTTCGGCGTTTACTATTTTTGTGACTGAGAAGTTTTATGCCCCATCTTTTGATTGAACCTTGCCAACCTTTGCCTTTTGTCACTCCGACGACATCAATGGCTTTTCCTACCTCGAAAACATCTTCAACACTAATGAGACCTCCAAGCCTTTCTTTTGCCCAATCTAATTTATCATTAATATCTCCTCCAACAAGACCAACTTCCATAATTTCAGGAGTTTTGCTTGGAATGCTCTTTACCAAAGCTGGTTGAGTAGCAACGATTAGTCTAATTTCACAGAGATTACTAGACTTATCTTTCAATGCATTGAAGGATTGTTCTAAATTATCGCCATTTCTTAAAGGGATGCGACCAGCTCTTTTTGCTGGTTTTCTTCCTTCATCAATATCTCTCCTACCACGAGTATCATTTGCTAATCTTGGCATTAATCCATCAGGCATCGACTCTGAAGTATTTGACCAAACCTCTCCAGCTGTTTGCATACCATAAGGAGTATTACGGTAACCTCGTACTGCGAGAACTTTCATTGGAGGTGTTTCTACTACAGTTACTGCTTTCCTTATCTCTTGTCCTGAAGACGTTGAGTTAGGATTATTATCTCTCATCAAGATATGAGTCATACCAGCTTTCCAACCAGCGAAGCCTTGAACCTTAATTTCGGATGATTCAGAATTTGGCCATGAAGATATACGAGGAAATTGCCTAACAGCACGTTTCCTAGGGCTGTAACCCATACTACCTCTGCGAGGTTTACTTTTGTCCGCCATAATGCATTTCTCCTTTTTTAACCAATTTATCTCACGAGGAGGTAAATGGGCTCAATACGTTAGGGAGATACCGTGACACTTTTCTCAGTTTTACGAGTGTAAAACTGACAATTGGGATGTTTTACAGAGCCCAAGGTGTCTGGTATCTCACGTTGTGAGCGGCCTTCCGACTAACATACCCTATTTGAATAAATCGGGAGTTAAACATTATAGTAATGTAATGATTTTAACATTTTACAAGTGCAAGTATTTTGAACTATGTCTCTTAACATGTCAACTCATGCACTCCACGATACAGCATGTTAACTTGGTATCGGATGTAATTGAGGCTCGTGCTTATCAATTAGATGCTGTTAATGAATCGTTGGCTGGATCAATGTTGTTAGTTCTTCCAACTGCTGCTGGGAAGACTGCAGTAGCATGGATGTTAATAGCAGAAAAATTGATTGAGAAAGAAGGAAAAATTCTACTAATTGCCCCTACTGTTGCCCTAGTGAATCAACAATTAAAGGGGATAATTAAAATTCTAGCATTGAAGGAAATTGAACCCATTTCAATAACAGGACAAAATATGGCAAATAAAAGGGAAGAGTTGTGGATATCCTCTAGAATAGTGATAGCTACTCCTCAAGTAGTAAGAAATGATATAATTAGTGGGATCCTTAGAATTGAAGAATATTCATTGGTCATTTTAGATGAAGCCCATCATTGTACAGGAGATCATGCTATGGCTCAGGTTGGAAGATTATACAATTCAAAATCTCAAAATCCATTGATACTTGGCATGACAGCCAGTCCTGGATCAAATATTTCACAAGTTGAAGAAATATGTAAAAATCTAAATTTAGAAAGAATACATCTCAGGACTCCTGACGATCCAATGATATCTGGATATTTATCAAATTTAGAAGTTCAAGAAATAAAAGTCAATGTTCCTGAAGAAATACTGTTACTTACTAATCCATTGATACTATGGCAAAAAGGAATTGTGGATCGGGAAAGAAGGTTAGGAATATACATAATGCCCGGAGAAATTAATCATATAGGACTGTCTAACGCAATGGATAGGGCGAAAAGGGCAATCAATAAAGGGAAAAAAAGTGCGTATTCTTCAATATCCCAGATTGGTATTGCAATGAGATTGCATCATCTAATCAATCATATGCTTTGTCAAGGAACTGCTGCTTCAAGAGAATTTTTAAATAGGTTAGAAAAAGAGAATAGTAATAAATCCGTTAGAAATTTCATGCGTGATAATAGGATTCAAAAACTTCTTATAGAAATTAAAAATAAGAATGAAATTCACTCAAAAGTGGGCGCAGTGAGAAGGTTAGTTAGAGAGAGGTTGAGAAGAAATCTAGATAGTAAAATAATAATTTTTGCAAGTTTTAGAGATACCATTATTGTATTGGAGGAAGCAATGAGAGATTTAAAAGATGTTCGAGCCATACAATTCATAGGTCAGGCCAATAGATCTAGTGGCGATGGTTTGAAACCCAAAGAGCAGATAAAAAGGTTAGAAGAGTTTAGGAATGGTTCTGGGAATGTTCTTATTTCTACATCGGTAGGTGAAGAAGGATTAGATATTCCAACAGCAGATTTGGTGATATTTTATGAACCGGTTTCTAGTGAAACGAGAACGATCCAAAGAAGAGGTAGAACTGGGAGACAGAGAGAGGGAGAGATTATCGTATTGATTGCCGAAGGAACAAGAGATGAAAATGCTAGATCTGCAGCACTAAAGAGAGAAAGGAATATGCATAAAGCTGTTCAAAGAATCAAGAGGAAATTGTCTCTATCGAATCATATCGGCGATAATAAATTAAAGAATTTTAAAATCAAGAGCGATGGTAAAATAATGGATGCATCAGAATTTCTCCAGAGAGAAAAAGATTCAACCGGTCCTGAGGTAGTTAAATTTGATGAAAATAAGGTTAAGATGAAAAAAGAGACGATTAATAGAGTTAAGTTGGATAAATTTCGTTCTTCCGGCCAAAGAGGTTTAGACGAGTTCGATTAAATTAATTACCAATTACTGCAATCCTAGTCTTTAACTGAGCAAGTCTGGTATTGTGATGTCCAAAGGCAAAATCTAACATTTCTGTCATGTGGATTATGGGCATATTAATTGGATAATTAACTTGTCTAGATGCCTTACCTTGATAGACATCAAGAACTGTATGAGAAAGGTTACAGGCACTGACAATAATTTCTGCCCCTTCATCTTTAGCATCCATAATAACATTAGCAGATTGTTTCAGTACCGTAGGTTCCTCAGATAGTAAACCGGGAGCACCAACACTTTGAGTTCGACTATCCCAATCTACGGGTCTACCACCTACTGATTTTATTAATTTTTCAAGATATGAGGGATCGTAAGGATTATCTCCACCGCACATTCCTAATTGTTGCATGTTAGGTCCATAATAACCTGCAATATTGAAATCTATAGGATTTTTAACCATTGAAGATACTTTTTCTAGACCGACTTCGTCGACTAAGACATGTAGTAAATGATGAACTTTGATAGAGCCATTGAATTGTAAACCACAAGTTTTGTCCAATATCTTATTTACTTCTGCAAGTAATATTGGATCGTTATTTAGAGTTTTTAAATCTTCATTTAAATTTCCAGATGTAGTAGCGCAAGGGGTGATTATATCTAAACCATGATTCTCAGCCATTGCGAATGTACGTGCATTCAAAGTTAATTGCAGTCTTTTGTTTGCCTGACGCATTATTCCTGCTCCACAACTAGTTGCACCATCTAATGATACCAGTTCAATATTCAAGGATCTGGCTATTGGAAACATAGTATCTCTAACTTCTGGTGCACTACTATGTGAGACATTACCAGGATGATATGCATATTTCAAGGGCACTAAAATCTACCATCCAATTCATTAAATATTGCTACTACTTCATGGTGATTCCCTACAGAAGAATTGAATTGTCTCGGCATTTTTCCTATTCCCGCAGGAGGCAGTACCATTCCTAAGCCGTCATTTATCATGTTTCCACCTGTTCTTGTAAAACCAAGTAACATTCTAGCCGTAACTCCAGAAAATAAATTACTAAGTAATCCCAAAGGACCTAGGACTTGTCTAAATATAACTGTATCATTTACTTTACCACTACTTTTAACTGACCAAGTATACCACCAAACATGCTTTCCATGTCTTCCATTAAATGAATCTCTATTCAGGGCAGAAGTCTTGGCATCTAATAATGCATCAGAGATAGAGTCAAAAATAGCGCTTTGGCGTCGTATAGGAGATAAATCTGTTTCAGCCTTGATACCAGTTGAAGAGGATAAATAAGTATCAATTTCCGACTTTTTATTTATCGAAGTACGAGGATCATTTCTTCTAGCCCACGCGCTAACAACCAAGGATGGTCCAATATAATTTTCTGAGAAGGGAGTGGCATCAGAGCATGCATGCAAAAGAGGGAAACTTGAGAAATTCTTAATCGAGTGTAAATGTAATGCTGTAGATTTTGTCATGACACCAATAGGCCCTTGAGAAGTATCTTTACCTTCTCTAGTAGCAGCAACCATCCATGGTTTACTGGATTCGCGCTTTCTTTCCAGCTTCCAAGTATCAACAAGTAAATCTCTAACTACGTCAAAACAAGGCAAAGGTGCTAGTCTCAATCGTATCGTTCCATCATCATTCAATGGAAGTGTATCTAGACGTAGTGTACCTGGTAAAACTAATCTTCCGTTTATTGAAATAGCCGTATTTGGGTCTTCACAATGCCCATCTCTAAATGTCAATCTTCCATCATGTGAGGATTTTAGAGTTCTAAGAATTTCCAATACAGACATATGTCCCGGTAAAGAGCAAAGCCATGTATCTTTACCTCTGGACTTAGATTCAGGATCATATCTGAAAATTGAAATTTCTACTTGTAAATAATCTGAAATTAAAGATGGTATATTGAAACCGTCGTCCCCGGTTGCTCCAACAGCATCAGAGCCATCAACATAATTACGTATCAAATCTATTTTATCTTCTTGGAAATTACCAGTTCCATCTACTGCAGACATATGGATTAATGACTCTATTGTCCATTGAGTTGCTAAAGAGTCGTAATCTACATCGCAATCTACTCTTGTAACAAGTCTATTGCCTCCTAACTCTTCGAATCTGCGATCCCAATCCTTTCCTGATTGACAAAATAATTCATAACTAGAGTCCCCTAACGAAAGAACAGAAAAATTTACTCCTTTCAGTATAGGATTTTCTTCTGAATTGGCCTTTTTCCAAAGCTCTTCAGCGTTGTCTGGCATTTCTCCTTCACCCCATGTTGAACATACTATTAACACTCTTTTGTGATTTGAAAGAGAGTTAAAATCAAAACCATCCATATCGTAAACTGTTCCCAAGAGTCCATATTTAGATGATTCTTTGACAATTTTTGATGCTAATTCTTCAGAATTTCCCGACTGGGAACCAAATAATACAGAAAGACTTCGATCTCCAGCCTCTAAATAGGAATCTATTGCCATATCAGAACTATTATCCATATTTTCATCATTAGAGCTGCTCGATACCTCATCAAGTTTTGACTCAGATTCTGAAGTGGAATCGTTAGCAGTTATTTCAACTGAACTACTTTCCACAGCAGCCATGAGTGGCAAAGTAGAATCAATCCAAATTTTCGCTGATTCTTCGTAATCTACATCACAGTCAACTCGCTGGTAAATCCTTTTTGCCCCTCTAGATTCAAAGAAATTATCCCATTCTTTACCAGATTCACAAAATAAATCATATGAAGTATCGCCTAAGGCCAGTACAGAATAACTTACTCCTTCCAAAGAAAGATTTTCATCAGCATTAACTGCCTCCCATAATTCTTCGGCATTATCTGGTTGTTCTCCATCGCCCCATGTACTACAACAAATCAGAACTCTGTTACTAGTGGAAATTTCTGTAGCTGAGGTTTCATCCATCCCTTTTACAGTTGCAGCCAAACCGTGTGAAGCGGCTGCTTTACCTGCTTGAACTGCTATCTCTTCGGAGTTACCGGATTGTGAACCATATAAAATTAGAAGCGGTAAAGAGTCGGACATCGTAACACCTGTTATACAACCTGTTCCACTAGTAGTCGATTATTATAAGTCTCGTTTTTTAAATTTCAAATGTAATGTAAAAAGTTGGTTAATTACATCCCCATTCCATCGAATTCGCCACCTTCCATCGGACCAGTGCTCTTACTGGAGATTACATCGTCAATCCTAAGAATCATTACAGCGGTTTCGGAGGCGCTTTGTATCGCCTGTTCAACTACTCTGCTAGGCTCAAAAACCATAGCCTTATCCATATCTGCAACGCCTCCTTCATATACATTAACCCCGAAAGTAGATTTGCCCTCAGAATGTGCTTTCCGTAAATCTATGATAGTATTGACCGGATCTAATCCAGCATTCTCAGCAAGAGTACGTGGTATTACTTCAAGTGCCCCAGAAAATGCTTCAATGGCCATCTGCTCCCTTCCTCCGATACCTTCAGCATAAGATCGTAAGTCTCTGCTTATTGCTGCTAAAACAGACCCACCACCTGTTAATACGGCACCATCTTCGTGTGCAACTGCAACAACTCCAATGGAGTCATCGAAAGCCCTTCGAATTTCATCCACCACGTGTTCAGTACCTCCTCTGAGTAAAACAGAAACGCTCTTTGCTTCGGGGCATCCTGTAATGAAAACCATATCAGAATCCCCTATTTTCTTTTCTTCTACTTTCGCAGCAACTCCTAAATCATTAACTGATAAATCGTCTACATTAGTAATTATATTTCCTCCAGTCGCCTTCGATAATGCTTCCATATCACTCTTCTTAGCCCTTCTTACAGCGAAAATACCTGACTTAGCCATATGATGTTGTGCTAAGTCATCTATTCCTTTTTGACAAATGATTACATTTGCACCAACCGAAGATATTTTATCAACTAATGATTTTAGATAATTTTCTTCCTCGGCCATGAACTTCGATAACATATTAGGATCTGTAATTTGTATTTTTGCATCAACTTCTGTCTTCTTTACTTCTATCGCAGAATTGATTAAGGCTATTTTCGCTTTGGATACTATTCTAGGCATGCCGGAATGAACTCTCTCTTTATCTAAAATAATGCCGTCTATAAGAGAACTGTCTCTTATCGAGCCTCCTTGTTTCTTTTCGACCTTAACATCATCTAAATCTACGATTGTTATTTCATCAACCTCTTGAGAAACGGCTAAGACTGCACGTACACTTATATCTGCCAAGAATTCTTTTACAGCGCCCGCACTTTTTCCTGTTAATGCTGTTTTTGCTACTTCTTCTAATGTTTTAGGCGATACTTCAATAGCATGATTTTCTATTAATTCGGCAGCTTTGTCAGATGCCAATCTAAAGCCTTCACAAATTACTGTTGGGTGAACATTTTGCTCAACAAGATCTTCGCTTCTTTTCAATAACTCTCCTGCTATTACCACAGCACTTGTAGTTCCATCATAACAATGTTGTTCCTGAGTTTTTGCTATTTCTATGATCATTTTTGCTGCTGGGTGTTCTATGTCCATTTCTTTTAGAATTGTGGCGCCATCATTTGTGATTACTACGTCACCCATGCTATCAACTAGCATTTTATCCATTCCTTTTGGACCGAGAGTAGAACGTACTGCATCTGCTACGGCCTTTGCAGCGGCTATATTGTTACTCTGGGCAGTACGGCCACTAGTCCTTTGTGTTCCTTCTTTCATAATAAAAATTGGTTGTTGTCCGTTATACATTGAAGCACTTCCGTTATATTCTTACATCTGCCACTGTATTGTTAGTCATAAGCCCTCGCACAATATATTATTTTGAAAATTATTCATTTTTATTTTCATCCAACCATTCTTGGCCATAATGAGCCCATTGTTCCATCGTCCAACCTTCAGGCAATCCATTTTCGGGGAGAGGGGGCATATTCGGCATTTCAGAAGTAATTGGAGGAGGCTGTTGGAATATTTCCTCAGAACCTCCAAACATTGAATTAGCAATTTGATCTGAAGATGGTAATTCTAAATTGGGAGCAGTTTTTTGTCCATCCCATCCATCTATACTCATATTATAGCCATCCAAAGTGGAGATTTCTTCCAATGGTGCATTGGCTTTTCTAATAATACGCATTGAAATTGAAGATATTCCAATAAATGCTACAAATCCAACAATCATTACTAAAACGTTGCCCGTAATCCAAGCAATATTTTCTGCATCTGGCCCAGTTTCTATTGGTTCTGGTTTGATCAAATTAATAGATACAGTTCTAGTAGAAACATCTAACTCACTGCTAACTACTAATGAAACATCGAAATCTACTTCATTAGTTAGGAGATTCTCAAGATCTTCGGATCTTACATCAAAATATATTGTTACTTCTCTTTCCTCTAGTGCTTTAAGGACAAAATTACCATCTTCTTCATCCAACCAAGCTCTGTAGATTGTGTATTGATTCTCGAGTTCAACCTCGGTTCTTACTTGTTGATCTTCAGTTGGATGCATACTTTCGATAACGAAAGAAAGAGAATAATAATCTCCTGCTTCAGAAATTTCCATGGCATCGGAGAACTGTGAAGGAGGAGCAGTACGTAGCCATCCTACTGTCCCTACATTGAAAAGAGCCTCTCCACTACCCATCACTGATACATCATTTCTAGAAGATTCAACGCTTGTAGCTTCTAAAGTTATTTTCCTAGAGCCGTCAGCATCTGCACCAAATGAATAACTTACAGATAAATTATAAGATGTACCTGCTTGTATGTATGGAGTTCTACCATTATTTAGCCCTGAAGCTGAGGTAAATACATCAGAAACATGAGAAAATGATATATCAAAGGCATCAACAGTATTTCCTCTATTCCATATTTCCCAACGAAGGGTTCTGTCATCGCTACCCGCACCGAATATCTCTTCCGTCATATCTAAATCAGGAATTTCAACAAGATAAGTGACTGGCACAGTTACATAGATATCTGCACTGAATGAATAAGCGGGATCAATCTTACTAGTTGCAGTTACTTTAACTTCATACGTTCCGTTTTCAACTCCTTTATTCATAGGCAGAAGAAGTGAGATTGTGATATCTCCACCGTTTGGAGGTATTCCAGATGTTAACTCTGTACTAGTGGCCGGCAGTAATTGCCAATAATCGGTCGATACAGAGATATCAAATGATTCTTCAGTGTTCCCATTATTGATTAAAAATATCTCTACAACTTTTCCAAAACCATTGGC
>TARA_B100001113_G_scaffold329806_1_pt1 | contig 23655 bp, 16 predicted proteins | sample TARA_B100001113 | Tara Oceans TARA_B100001113 (sample SAMEA2622402) | marine metagenome | biome: marine biome (ENVO:00000447); feature: deep chlorophyll maximum layer (ENVO:xxxxxxxx); material: "saline water (ENVO:00002010), including plankton (ENVO:xxxxxxxx)" | depth 50 m | reverse complement strand
TCGATGAAGTGTACAGATGCCCATGGGGCCAATTCTTCATGGACGCAGACCGTTACCGTCGACTCCGTACCCCCGACATTCAGCATTTCATTCCAAGCTTCTATTGGCACCGGGCTTTGGAGTGATATTCAACCTGATTCCAATGCCATTCCTTTGCCCTCAGGCACGGTTCTCAGATCAGTTATCGAGGCATATGACCTGGAAGGCGATCCAGTCAGAATCTATCTCGAATCAAATAGAAGTGGAGGCTTCACGCGGTCAGGTACTGACATTTTAGAGATCACAGAAGCATTCTATCACGGTCAGTCTACCAATGGGCCACATAGGGATCCGAGCGACCGTCATTCCCAGAGAGAGCCAACAAAGTGGTTTTTCTCTATCGATGTTCAGGATTCAGTCGGGAACAATGTCATTGGAAACTGGACAATCGTCGTCTTGGATGATGAGGGCCCAGTGATAGTCCCCGAGATAATGCTGTCAGGCGAGACGGTGGAATCATCCACCAGACTGATCGCGGGAGATGAAATCCAATTGAACATAAGTGCCTCTTATGACAGAATCGATGCCATAGACACTACCTTGTGGACTGTCATTTACGACGGCAACTATGTTTATGAAATGACTTCATATTCAGAAATGAGCAACCCAATCTCACTTGGAGAGGCGCATCCGGGTAATCATGAAATCCGTATCGTTTCTTGGGATCCGTTAGGCCACGAATCAGTTCTGGTTGTACCCATTGAGATAGAGCCCGCCGAAGGGGTGATATTCTCTGGCCCTCCAACCATCGAAGTATCCGGAGACATCGGGCTGAATAATCCCCTTGTAATTACGGTCTCGATAAACAACGAAGGGTCTGGTAGCGGTTCAGCGCGGTTGTGTAGTGGAGCAATATGCTCCCCGGAAGGCATCATTTTACCTGCTACTTCCGTCGGCCCAGCAGTATCTCGAATATCTCTGGCAATCACTCCCGAGTCAGTCGGAGATCTGGACTTGAAATTAAACTGGTTCCAACTTCCAGGGGGAGATGAGGAGACTATAGATCTCACAGGAAACATCACCATCCGAGACAACCTCCCCGACTGGTTCCCGCCTACGTTAGTATCTATGGCAATAGTTGCAATATCTTTTGCTGCTATCAGAAGATGGGGCGATTCACCCGATCGATGATCATCTAACCGTTCAACTCTTGTCCATGGTGTCTTAGGAACCATCATGCTCCCTCTGGATTATGCTGATAGAGGCGTGGCTCGTCAGAGAAGGAACGTAGGCCGACTAATTGGATTTACATCCCTTGTAATTATTGCAATTGGTGCTTTCCGACTGAGTCAGTCGCTCAAATCAGAAGAACCAATCGGACTCCATTTGATTGAGATAGGAGTGATTTTCTCGATGGCATTCATTATCTCTGATCTCTCATCCTATGATGGTCGAAGAAGAACGCGAATTGCTTCGATATCATCCGTTTCATGGCCTATCCTCATAGGTCTAGCTGCCACCGCAGAAACCGATTTCAGGGGACTAGCATCCGGAGCAATCTTCGCCATTCTCGCTATCGTGTTGCACGAGTATAGTCGAGGTGCGTTCTCTTCCACCGCCATCGCACGTAGATTCAGAGGACTGCTCGGCATGATAGGGTTGTCAACCGCGGTCGCAATTATGATTTCCCAGGGGTCAGAAATTCTGATCGCTGCTATCCCCACTCTAGCAATTGCAGTTCTTCTGATGTTTGACATATTTCGTCCTGATCCATCACTCCAAGGCAGGCGAGTTCTCTTCAGGAGAATAGAGTCCGTAGAGATTAGAATCTTGGAAATCAATGAGGCTGGAATTCGTCTCGATCATGCTTCCTCGCTGTTGAAGTTGGCCCGAGAAGAAGGCTGGTCAAATACAAGCCGAGGCCACTCTAGGTTGAAATCAGTTGAACATGAGATCGAGCTGGCCCTTTCCATGGACCGGGATCTATCTGAGATACGCGAAGCAGTGATGGTATTAGTAAATCAGGCAGAGTCAATAGCTCCAGAAGCCACAGAATCAGTTTCTTTGATAGAGAAAGCGGACAGTGAACGCGCGCTCGGGTCCTCTCGCGAAGCCGAGAAAATATACAGGGAGGCCAAAAAAGTAGCAAATCGAATATGCCTATTCTGGGAACCGGCTAAAGAGGCGTTATCAGAGGCCAATAAAAAACTCGAAAAGCAGAATATAATGGAATCAGACACGATTTTTGGTATGGTTGAATCAGCTCGAAAGGCAATGGAAAGACAAAGGCCAGACGAGGCCCTTCATTTCCTCGAGGCCCTCCCCGATCAACTCCAGTCTCTGAGTGAGGCTTTAGACAGAGTCAAAGCAAGAAGAGCCGCAGTCAGCTCCAACCTGGCATCAGAACATCCCGACATATCTGAAGAAGTCGAACCACAATTATCTTCCATAGACAAATCAATCGAAGATGGTGAATTATCAATTGCGATGGGAGGCCTTGAATCAATCTCCAGAAGATTGCACAATCGAAGCGAATCAAGACGCTCATTCAAACAGTCAATACGTCAAAAGGGGATGATAAAAAGCAGGTTCCCTGCGGCGGAGAAGGCAATATTCGAGGAGCGACTTGAAACGGCTATCTCACATTCAAAAGAAGGACTCTGGATACAGGCAGATAAACAACTGAAGTCAATTATCAGCGATCTGGATTCAGTTGATGCCACTCGAAGGGATACTCGCGAACTTCTTGATTTCCTAGAGGGTGAATGGAAGATGCTCAGGAAGAAACTCGAATCCTCAGGAGTTGGGTCCGATGACACTTCAAGGAGGCTTGCAGAGAAGTACATGGCCATAGCAAGAGAGAATTTCGAAAACGACTCATTTCAGGCCTCGAGAAATAGCATGGGATCTGCAGACGAGGCCATGGAATCTCTCCGAAGGCTTGTTTGATTGGGAATAGATGCACTCAAGAAGGCACGCTCATAGCAACCACTCGTGGGCTTCGACTTCCAAGACTTCGCGGAAGGATACCTCAAGGATCTTCAACGTACTCTTAAGGACCTGTCTCGGGAGGATTTGGAGTCCCTATACAACGAGGTGGCCTCTGCAATCGGTAGAGATGGCACTATTCATTTCGTAGGTAATGGGGGTAGTGCTGCTACTCCATCTCATAGCGCTGGCGACTGGTCCAAGGAGTTGCGAGTCAGAACTATATCTCACGTAGACAATGTCGCCTCGCTGACGGCCTTTGCCAATGACGTCTCCTACGATGACGTATTCGTAGGGCAACTCACTACATTCCTGAGAGAAGGAGATCTCGTCATTGGATTCAGTGGCTCAGGCACAAGTGAAAACGTCGTCCGGGCATTAGAATTTGCGAGAGACAGATTTTGCAGAACCGCGGCCATCACGGGAGACTACCAGGGAGGAGGTGGTGGAAAGTTGCCTTCCATAGTCGATACGTGTCTTGTCGTCCCCTCGCATTCAATGGAGAGGATAGAAGATCTGCAACTCATTGTGAATCATATCATAAAAGAAGCAGTAAAGTCTTCACGCCACGTCAGGAATGGATGATCTCTGACCCCTTTTCTTCAATTGCCAATGGAAGAATTCTGTTTGAGTCAGGAAGAGAATTTCTAAGTCTGGATGAGATTGAACTATCACCATGGACAAGGAAGAAACCGCCTCCGCCCGCACCGAGAAGTTTTCCCCCCGTTACCCCCAAATCAATCAGCATCGAGTATAATGAGTCAAGACCATCGTTTGTCACACTTGGAGATAGACCCCTTTTGATTTCCCACGTGCTATGAAGAAGACGACCCAGAGCATCTAAATCACCATTCTGTATGAGTTTTTCAGCCTCTTCAGCCTGCCCTCTTATTGCTCTGAGCCGCCTTAATTTATCTTCGGCATCAACACTCTCTTCTCCAAGTACAGCTGATGCGCTCCGTGTTGAACCGGTGTATACCAAGCAAAACTCCTGTTCCATACGTTTTATTATCTCAGGATCGGTTGTTATGGGCGTAACTTCGACTCCTTCCTTGCCGAATGTTATCCGATTCAGACCTCCATATGCAGCGGCATACTGGTCTTGTCGTCCTATCGGTTCACCGAGGATTTCTATCTCTATCTTACAGGCCTCTTCTGCAAGCTGTCTAGGCCCTACTGTTCTGCCAGCAAGTTGATGGAGAGCATTTAGGACCCCTACGGTTACCGCTGACGAGGATCCAAGACCGGTACCCCTGGAAGGTATGTCTGCAATTGTCGTTATCTCAACACCACTTGTAACTCCAGCAATTCTCATTGCCTCTCTGACGAGATCATGCTCTACATCATCTACGCTTTCCACTGTCTCCATCCTTGAATATGATAGCCTGATACGATCATCAAACCGTTCGTTCACCGTGACATGTATGTAACGGGATATCGCTGTTGAGACAACAAGGCCCCCATAATCCTCCTTCTTGGCGAATCCGTCCAAATCTGTCCCTCCTCCGCAGAATGAGACTCGAACCGGCGTCTTTGAGATGATCATCACTCTGCGAAAAGCCCCGTCGATTTCAAGAGAACGGGTTCGAGACCCACGCAATGTCTAGATTAACAGCAAATACAACGATGCCATCAAGTTGGGCCTGATGTCTAAATCAGTATCTAGACCAAGGTCATAGACGCCGACCTGCTCTTGATTTCTTCTACAATGCCCCTTGTGAAATCTTCAAACAGCACACCATTGCGTTGATCTCCATTTCGAGCCCTGATTGAGACAGTCCCGTTTTCCACCTCATCTTCTCCGATGATTAGCATGTAGGCAGGCCGCATTTTTCTATGGGTCCTAATCTTTCTTCCAATCGTACTGTCTGAGTTATCTAGAGAGACTCTTATGCCCTGCTGTCGAAGATCCAGTGCCACCTTCGCAGCATACTCAGCATGACGTTCAGATATGGTGATTATCTGGACCTGGGTGGGTGAAAGCCATGTGGGGAAATTTCCCATCCAGTGCTCCGTTAGGAAGGCAACAAATCGCTCATGTGTCGACAGAGGTGCCCTATGTATGACCAGAACCTCGCCATTTTCAGATCCTGTTTCGTCCATATATGATAATCCAAACCTCTCTTTTGCTGCAAAGTCCAGTTGTATCGTAGACATGGATTCCTCTCTGCCAAGAGCAGTTCTGAACTGAATGTCTACTTTGGGCCCATAGAAAGCCGCTTCGCCGACCGCCTCTACGTAATCCACACCAAGATCATCCATTATTGAACGCAATCTATCTTGTGTCAATTCCCAGTTTTCTGGTTGATCGATATATTTCGAGGTCTTCTCAGGATCCCAAAGAGATAGCCTAAATGAATAATCCTCAAATCCAAATTTGGAATAGTAATCCTGAACCATACGCACATTTGATGCAACTTCTTCAGCGACCTGATCAAGTGTACAATAGATATGTGCGTCGTTCATAGAGAGCATTCGTACTCTCAAAAGACCAGCTAGCGTTCCCGACAACTCATTCCGATAGACCGTCCCATACTCGGCCACTCTCAGCGGCAGATCCCTGTATGACCGTTTCTTGTTCTTATACACTAGATGATGCATTGGGCAGTTCATCGCCTTGAGATAATACGTACCATCATCCATCTCCATGGGAGGGTACATGCCATCAGCATAGTGCGGGAGATGGCCACTGGCTTCGAAGAGCTGTTTCTTTCCAAGTACAGGAGTAGTTACACGTACGTAACCATAGTTATCTTCGGTTTCGACCGCGAACTTTTCAATTTGAGATTTCAGAGTTTCTCCATTAGGAAGCCAAACAGGTAGCCCCTTTCCAATCAACTCATCAATCATGTAGAGTTCCATTTCTTTGCCGATTTTCTTGTGATCCCTTTTCGCTGCTTCTTCTATCTGACGCTGCCTTTCCTTCAAACCTTCTTTCGAGGAGTAGCACATTCCATATATCCTCACCAAGGGCTCTCGCGAACTATCACCCCTCCAATAAGCCTGGCTAGTGCTTGTAAGCTTGAACCACCTCAAGTGAGAGGTTGAGGGGACATGTGGCCCACGACATAAATCAACGAAATCGCCCTGACGGTATGCAGAAGATCCGACATCATGCCCGATCTTGTCATCCATGATTTCAATTTTGAATTTGTTAGATTCGAACATCTCACGCAATGTCGAGTTATCATATTCTTCTCGTAGGATTTTATGATTTGATCTAATATGCTGTTGCATCTTCTTCTCTATATTTCTAAGATCATCATCTCCTATCGGGTCCATGTGGAAATCGTAGTAGAATCCATGATCAATAGGGGGGCCAATTGTTGGTTTCGCTTCTGGAAAGAGCTCTACAACAGCTTGGGCGAGTAGGTGCGCACATGAGTGCCGGAGGATATACATCCCCTCATCACTCTCCCCCGATATTGGTTTTATTTTACAGTCAGATTCTATGACATGTGAGAAATCTCTTTGCTCTCCATCAATAAGAACCGCTACAGCCCCAGATTTCTTTCCGTGGACATTGAAGATTATTTCACCAGCGGTAATACCTTCGGCATATTCGTGAATAATGCCATCAGAGAGCTCAACGGTGACCATCGCCATAGAAATCCTACTTGCTCTCCATAGACATTTGGTTATGAAGGCCGTGGAAGGTATGAGTACAGTATCGCTGTATACGGGCATCTCGACAACTTTACAATTAGTAACGGAGTATGTCTAGAATTACAATTTCAGGCGTACCCCTAAGTCAGTGCGTCCTTTCGGATGACCATGTTTCGCATCGGGCTCGTGGTCAACCCAGATGCAGGTCTCGGTGGTAGGCTTGGTCTGAAGGGATCCGACGGCTTAGCGTTGAAAGCTAGGGCTGAGGGTGCTGAAGATCGAGCAGGACCTCGAGCAAGATATGCAATGTCACTTCTGGAGAAGGCGCTTACAAAGTACGGAGCGACAGTGCTAATATCCGAAGGAAGGATGGGATCTGATTGGCTTGAATCAGAATCCGATGTCAATATGATAGTTGTACACGAATCCAGAGACATTACTTCCCATGAAGATACAAGAGAGTTAGTGAAAATACTCGTCGATCAAGAGGCAGATCTGATACTATATGCTGGAGGCGATGGAACAACAAGAGACTTGATACAAACTCTAGAAGAAAATGAATCATCCCGTACTCCAATTGTTGGTATACCCTGCGGAGTCAAGATGTATTCTGGATGTTTCGCCAGTTCTCCCAAAGCTGCAGCGGAGGTGGTAGAAGCATGGATGGGGGGAGACTTACTTGTCGCCTCAACGGAGGTTCTAGATCTCGACGAGGAAGTCTATCGGGACGGGGGATGGTCCGTTCGCTTGTATGCAGAGGCAATGACGCCTTCAAGTCCAAGATGGATGCAAGGAGCGAAAGAAATGGTCGAATCAGCCTCGGAAGATGAGGTTATCGAGGGAATAGCCGAGCATGTTCGGGATGTTCTGATGTCTCCTGAAAGGATGGTCATATGGGGGTCGGGGGGGACTTTACGCAGAATAGGTGAAATCGTAGGTCTGAGCCCTACCTTACTCGGAATAGACGCATCGCTTGGTAATAATCAGGTCGGAACAGATCTTAGTGAGAGGGGTTTGATTGAGTTGTTGGATTCACATCACGGGAAGGTGACAATTTTGTTATCCCCTATGGGCGGCCAGGGATTTCTCATAGGGAGAGGCAATTTGCAACTATCTCCTGAAGTTCTCAGGAAGGCAGATCCCACGTCCATATTGGGCATATGCACGCCTTCGAAGTTATTGACCATCAGGTCACTCAGAATTGAAACAGGAGATGACGAACTAGATGATATATTCAGAGGAATGAAGTATCTCAAGGCCTTACAAGGATACAGGACCACTCGAATACTTCCGGTATCAGTTGATTGAATTCTAAGCTCCGCCACTTCTATTTCCAACACTTCGTTGACGCTTCCTACTGCCATGAAGTTTGTAGACCAAACGAGACCTCTCCCTGACTCCGGGTTGCGATTTTGCAGAATAGGATCGACTAATCCCCACTTTTCGTGAATCCTTCTCATCAATAATGGGCCTAGGATAATCCACACCTAATATGCAACCATACTCTTCCTGTTGGTCCGAACTCATGAGCCATGGCTCATGAATGAATGATGTTGGTACATCTCTCAATTCATCTACCCAATGTCTGATGAAAACCCCATCAGGGTCTTGGTCTCGGGACTGTTTGGAAATAGAGTATGCTCTAATTGAATTAATCCCTGTTACACCTGATTGCATCTGAACTTGCGACCAATGTATTCCTGGTTCATAGTCCAAGAAATTCCTGGCTAAGTGTAAACCCGTTAATTGCCAAGGCAACCAAAGGGTGTATGAGGCGACCGATTGAAGCATCCCCCTCATTCTGAAATTTATCCATCCTGTGGCGATTAGTGAGCGCATACACGCATCGAAGAATGGCCAACCAGTTTCTCCCTTCGACCACGCCTGGTATCTTGAATCATCCATTGACCGATTTAGATGCAAGTCTATCTCGGGGTTCATTGCAACGCTATCCAATGTCAATTCAACTTCGAGGCGCTGTATGAAATGGCAGTGCCATGCAAGGCGACTTTGGAAGGAACTCAAACTCCCTGTCCAACCAAGATTTTCTTTCGCTCTTGGATTTTCTTTCACAAGTAGTGCCTTTTCTTCTGTCTGATGGAGTATCTGTCGTATGGAAATACAGCCCGCACTGAGAAATGGGGACATGCGGGAACAAGCACTTTGCGCAGATATGGGGCTGGACATATCTTTCCTGTAAGTTCGGCCACGCCCACTCAGAAATGATTGCAGTGTGGCTTTAGCAGACCTTTCTCCTGGCTCAGGCCGATTTACTAACGAACGCCCGACCAATCCAAAGTCCGCGATGTCAGGTATTTCATCAGATTCGACACCAATGGGGGAAATGATTTCTTCAGGCGGCATTATCACTGATTTTTCCATCCTCTCATCGCGCTCTTTTTTCCAGATGTCTCTGGTTTCTAATTTTCGAATTACGCCATTCGTCGGGAATTCGACGAATCGAACTCCTTCTTCTTCACACCAATTAGAAACAGACTTGTCCCGATCCCAAGACCATTGCAAGCCAGTTTCTTGATTTCCATATATCGAACTAATGCTGTGCTTCCCGTGAATTTCCCTCAACTTGTCAACAACATGTCCGAAATGGAAATACATCACTCCACCGATAGCCTCAATGTCGGACTTCAATGCTCGTAAACAATCAAGCTCCCATTGAATATGAATTGAATCCACATCAGGCCTTCTGATACGATCGGAGTCCAGGTTGAACAAACATATTATCGGTTTACCAAGACTCTTTGCCATCGTTAAAGCGGGATTATCTCCCATACGTAAGTCTCGTCTGAACCAGACAACAGTAACCGACACTAGTTATCTTAACCACTGACAATAATAAGTCATGTATTAACTCGCCTAAGAACTCAATTTAAGCATCATTCGAGCTGCCCGGAAGCTGCTTTCAATAAGCCTAAGAATGGGGGACTGGGACGACCTGGGCGAGATTTGAACTCTGGGTGATACTGGGTGCCGACGAAATATGGGTGGCCCATCAATTCCATGATCTCACATCTCTGTCCTGTGTCATCCTTGCCGACATAGACCAATCCCGCATCTTCGATACGGTCTATTAGGTCTGGATTCACTTCATATCGGTGTCTGTGTCTTTCGCTCACTGCATCCAAACCCCCGTAAAGACGCTTAATCTTGCAATCATCCACTACAAATGGCGTGATCTTGGCACCCAACCTCATAGTTCCGCCCATATGCGTCTTGGATATTTCTGGCATGAATACAACTGCAGGGTGCTCAAGACCCGCAGGATCCTCGACAAACTCCTCTGAATTCGCACCTTCCAGCTTCAGTACATTTCTACAAAACTCAATAGTAGCAATCTGTAGACCGAGACATATCCCGAGGTATGGAATACTATTCTCGCGTGCGTATCTAGCTGCCTCTATCTTACCCTCGACTCCACGGTTGCCAAATCCCCCTGGAACAAGTATGCCATCAGCCAATTTGAGTTTCTCCCATGCGGAATTGTAGGAATCCTCATCTGAGTCGAGCATTGATGAATCTAGATCAGTAGATTCTATCCAGTCGATTATGAGTTTTCTGTTGACTGCGATGGCAGAGTGCTGAAGGGCCTTTATCACACTGAGATAAGAATCTGAAAGACCAGTGTACTTGCCGACCATGGCAATCTTGACTTCTTTTTCTAGGCTGTCCACTCTGTTCGCCATTTCACGCCATTGTTCCAGATATTCATCATGATCCGATTCTTCCACTCCGATGCATTCTGCGATCATTGACCTGACACCCTGTCTTTCAAATGAAATCGGTATCTGGTACAGATTTGATACGTCATGCGCTGAAATAACCGCTTGCGGCTCCACATGGCAGAAAGCAGCTAATTTTTCTTTCACTTCGTCATGCAGAGGATCTCTAGATCTGCATACGATAAGGTCAGGGGTTATTCCAAGTCCTCGCAACTCCTTAACAGTGTGCTGGGTGGGTTTCGTTTTCTGTTCTCCTACAGGCCCCATCACGGGAACAAGGCTCACATGGACAAAACAAACATTCTGTCGCCCAACTCTGAATTGAAACTGCCTCAGAGCCTCTACAAATGGTGAACTCTCGATGTCCCCCACGGTTCCTCCAAGTTCAATCACACACGCATCTGGAGCATCGCCCGAATCATTCGTTGGAAGAATGCTCACACGCTCAATCCAATCTTGTATTTCGTTAGTTATGTGGGGTATGACTTGAACAGTTTTTCCAAGATAGTCTCCCCTCCGCTCCCTTTCGATGACCGCCGAGTATACTTTGCCAGTGGTCAAGTTGTGATCGCGAGTCAGGGAAACGTCAAGAAATCGCTCATAATTGCCAAGATCGAGATCCGCCTCCCCGCCGTCATCCAATACGAATACCTCCCCGTGCTCGAAGGGGGACATCGTACCAGCATCGCTGTTTAGGTATGGATCGATCTTTATTGACGTGACTTTCATGCCGACCGACTTCATCAGCACCCCTATGCTACTTGCAGTGATTCCTTTACCAAGACCAGACAGAACGCCGCCCGTGACAATCACATATTTCATGATAACAACGGGATATGGAGCCATTTTACGTCGCATATGAACCTTGGCAATGGGACTCCCGTGTATGATCGATGTTCAAGTATCGTCTGATTATTAGAGCGTCATGGTCGGCGTCCCCGAGGGGCAAATCCTAGTCACCGGCGCTCTTGGGCAGATTGGTTCAGATCTTACCACCACTCTTCGATCAATGTATGGAAAAGAGTCTGTATTGACCACCGATATTCGCAATGTAGGACGCCAAGAAGGCCCCTTTCAGATGCTAGATGTACTCGATTATGAAGCGATTTCAAGAGTGATATCTGAACACTCTATAGATACCATATACCATCTTGCAGCAGTTCTTTCCGCGCACGGGGAAAAAGATCCTGACCTGTGCGAGCGGGTAAATCTTGGAGGCCTTCAGAACATTCTCGATGCAGCTCGAAATCATGGATGTAGAGTTTTTGCACCTTCTTCCATAGCAGTATTCGGTCCTGATTCAAGACCCATCGCCATGCAACATTCGTCGCTGTCGCCCACCACCGTGTATGGTCGAACAAAGAAAGAAGGAGAGGAAATGATGCTGAAGTATTTTCAAAACTACGGGGTGGATGCCCGTGGTTTGAGGTATCCGGGCCTGCTATCATGGACAACACCTCCGACAGGGGGAACAACAGATTATGCGGTACAGGTTTTCTATGAAATCCATGAAAATGAAAAGTATGATTTCTTTGTTCGTGAAGATACCAAACTTCCAATGATGATGATGCAGGATGCGATCAGAGCCACCATGGAACTCATGAGTGCTCCATCAGAGAAACTCTCCAGATGGAGACCAGGATACAATATCAGGGGCGTCAGCTTCTCAGCGTCGGAATTAGCAAATTGCATACGTATCAGGAAGCCGAATGCAGTAATGCGATTCATTCCAGACGAGCGGCAACTTATTGCCGACACTTGGCCAGAGGACGTGGATGATGTTCCTGCTAAGGACGAGTGGGGTTGGGAAGCAAGGTTCGATTTAGACCAACTAGTCGATTCAATGATCGCTGGAGTGGCTCAGTCTTCATCCTCATCTTGATTCCAGTCAGGTTCCCCTGGCTGGACCTTGGCCCATAGGACGTCATCAATCCTTAGTATCGATATAGCGCCTTCAGTAGCCCCAGACAGTGCATTCTCGACAACAAGCCGTAGATCAATTATTCCAACCGAGTCGAGACTCACGAGATTATCTGTCGTTAGATCAAAACCAATCCACGGGCCACTTTCGGTTTGTGCAGCAGACAACTCAAGAATCCTGTCTATTGGGTCATGGCCTGAATTTTGCGCAAGAACCCGAGGAATGGTCTCTAGGGCATCTGCAAATCCTTCCACAGCCAGTTGCCTTTTTCCTGCATACTTGCTCGCCTCACCGCGAAGCACACGCGCAAGATGGCTCCATGTCGAGCCTCCTCCAGGAAGCATGGGCGCAGTTCCCGACACTCTAACTGCAACCCCAATTGCATCATCAAAAGTACGAACCACTTCATCTCTGAGAGCAGAAGTTGAACCTCTAACAAGGAGAGTCTTACCGCGACCAGAATTTGCTGTTATATTCAAGTGATGAACGCCAGATATCTTACGCTCTATCCATGAATCACAATGCCCGAGGTGCGTACTTTCAGTCACTTCGATAGATCTAACGATCATGGCTCCTGTTATCTCTGAAAGCCTATTCAGATCCTCCTTGTCAAATCTCCTGAAGCAAGTGATACCAGCTTTTCTCAGCATACTCTGGGCTTCTTCGTCTACACCGTCGCGTACAGCTAGAATTCCAACTCCAAGAGACTCAAGATGAGAGACAAGACCCTCTAATTTTTGTCTCCTTCGTTGAATGAATCCTTCCCTTACCCCCAACGAGCTTATCTCAAGTTCAGTATCGAACTCGACTTCCGGTACTTCAAGACCGCCGTCAATCACCGCAATGGAACAGCTACCCCCATGATTCGGCATAGATTTGTCAAATCTCTGCTTTCTTGTAACGAAGGCAGACACAAGTTCTGTATCCGTGACAGCGCCTTCCTCTAGGGAAACTCGCTTGATCAATACCCGCTCTTCATCTGGATCGTCGGATCCTATCGATTCGGAGGCGTTTAGTGCGAGTCTGCATACTAAATCCAGCATAGAATGATCGACTTTATTCCCTATGCAGGTCGATATGATGTGCTGCACATCATCATCGGAAGCGATAGGCCTAGCGATTGAGTCTATTTCTTCCATGCAAATCGAATATGCAGACCTGTACGAGTCCGCAATTATTGTCGGATGGAGACCGGATCTGGTAAGCTCGAGTGCATTTCTGAGTAATTCTGCCAAGATCAGTATAGAAGTTGTTGTCCCATCTCTTGCCAATCGATCCTGTGTAATACTTGTCTCAATAACTAATCTCGCAGTGGGATGCTCTACCTTGGCCGTATCTAGAACCGTAGCTCCGTCGTTTGTGATTAGAACTTCCCCATTTTGGTCAATGAGCATCTTATCCATTCCTTTTGGGCCCAGTGTTGACCTTACGGCAGCTGCTACAGCCAAAGCTGCCCTAGCGTTTCCTACTAACGCAGCCCTGCCTGTTACCCTGTCTGTATCCTGTAGGGTGAGGTCTTCGTCAGGAGAGGACACGGCGGTACGAGAATCTTCGCCAATATCAAGGAATCTCTCCCTGAGAGCCCTCTCATCTACACTACTACGGCGGATTCATATACCACCCCCTCTGTCCACTATACAACCTGTGGTTGAGTAGTGATGCAATGACCTCCGAAGAAAACAATTGGGAAAGAGACATCATACGAGAGATGTCAAAGGTATTCGAACAGATGGGTATACCCATGGATATGGGCATGCTCGAGAACATGATGAATCAGTTAGAAGAGCATTTTGAACGAATGGGAATCGACGCCAAATCCATATCTAAGACAGACATCACTCTGAATGGAAAGGGAGATCCCGAGGAGATTAGAAAGAACATTGAGGCAATGATGTCTGGTCCCGGGGGCTTTGCAGACATGCTCTCAAAGATGGGATTCGAGGTGTCTGTAAAATCCTCAAAAAATACACCCAATGAGCAGGTAGATGTTGTGACCGAACCACAGGAGGACAACAGGCTCATTGAGATCCCAGATACAGATTTCATACACAATGACGGATTTGCTAATGTGATGATTGACGTCACTTCCATCCCTGAAGCTGACGATGGATCAGTCGACCTTGCACTAGCCGACGGAGGCAGAATTATTGAATTATTGAGGCACAATCTCCTCAACCCGCTCCGAGGTTTCTCCATACCATTCGCAGCCAGTCGTATCGAGGAATGGAATCTAAACAATGGCATCCTCGACGTGACGCTGAGGATGGAATAATTAGGGGATGATTAGAAAATGAGCACACCTGTAATCGGAATTGATCTAGGAACAACCAACAGTTGCGTGGCAACCCTGGAGGGGGGCCAGGCCGTCGTAATTCCAAATTCGGAAGGAGCACGAACTACGCCGAGCGTAGTGGCTTTCGCCAAAGACGGTGAGCGCCACATTGGAATTACTGCCAAGCGGCAGGCAGTGACCAACGCGAAGCGAACCATTCTGTCGGTCAAGCGTGAGATGGGAACTGATTGGTCATCTGAAATCGACGATTCCACATACACACCCCAAGAAATGTCAGCGTTTATACTACAGAAGTTGAAAACAGATGCAGAAGCATACCTTGGCCAGGAAGTCAAGAAAGCAGTGATTACATGCCCTGCATATTTTACTGATGCACAGAGGAAGGCAACCAAAGATGCTGGACGAATTGCAGGACTAGAGGTTCTCAGGATAATCAACGAACCCACTGCAGCAGCATTAGCATATGGTGTGAACAAAGAAGAAGATCAGACTATCTTGGTATACGACCTTGGTGGAGGGACGTTCGATGTGTCTGTTCTAGAAATTTATCAGGTCGATGGCCAGCCGCAGATAGAAGTGAAGGCGACTTCGGGTGATAACAGGCTTGGAGGTGACGACTTCGACGAGGTCATCATCAATTGGCTTGTTGATGAGTACAAAAAAGACACAGGAATCGATCTTTCTACCGATGCACAGGCCATGAGCAGACTTCGCGAACACGCCGAGAAAGCAAAGATAGAGCTATCCGGCTCTGGTTCCGCTCAGGTTAACCTGCCATTTATCACAAGTCGGGATGGTCAGCCCGAGCATCTAGACATCTCGCTTTCAAAATCCAAATTCGAGGAACTAATCGAGCCGTTGATCTCAAGGACGCTTTCACCCACACGTCAAGCGATGAAGGATGCAGGATTATCCAAGGGCAAGGTCGACAAGGTAATTCTGGTAGGGGGCTCCACCCGCGTTCCTGCCGTTCAGACTGCTATCGAAAAAGAAGTTGGGAAAGCTCCGTTCAAGGGTGTAAATCCTGATGAAGCGGTCGCCATGGGAGCAGCACTGCAAGCAGGAATAATCGTCGGAGATTCTGGCGTTACAGATGTTCTCCTTTTAGACGTGACACCACTTACCCTCGGAATTGAGACTCTGGGCGGGGTTATGACCACGATGATCGAGCGAAACACTACCATACCAAGCAAGCGATCGGAGACGTTTTCCACTGCTGCTGATAATCAGCCTGCTGTTGAAGTTCACGTCCTTCAGGGAGAAAGGCAGTTTGCCAAAGACAATATCACCTTAGGTAAATTCCATCTTACGGGCATACCCGCTGCACCAAGGGGAATACCGCAGATCGAAGTCACATTCGATATCGACGCGAATGGAATAGTAAATGTTTCAGCAAAAGATCTCGGAACTGGAAAGGAACAAAAAATCACTATAGAGAGTCAAACATCTCTCAGCGAAGACGAAATTAAGTCTAAGATCGAGGAGGCTGAAGAATTTGCCGAGGAAGATCGAAAGAGGAAGGCGCGGGTCGAACTCAAAAACCAAGCCGAAAGCATAGTTTATCAAACCAGGAAGACTATTGAAGAAACTGGAGATAAGCTAGAGGAAGAAGACACAAAGCCGGTTTTGGAGAAGTTGAATGAACTTGAGTCAATGATCATGGATGGAGATACCCCAATCGATGTAGATGAAATCGATGAAGCTGGAGTACAGTCGAAAATAAGCGATTTAGAAGGGTTAATGCAGGCACTTTCAATGAAAATCTATGAAGCGGCGGCCAAGGATATGGAAGAAGAAAATCAACAAGATCAGTCCGACGATGGTGTCCACGAGGCGGATTTCGAAGTTGTCGAGGATGAGGATTGAATCACATTTTCGACTTACCGATTCTCCAATAGAGGAATGGGGCGATTACAACGTACATCAGAACGCCATAGACTCCCGACGGAAGACTTAGGACAGATAGAGTCGCACCTGCTTGGGGAGCTAGTACGAGACCTCCAACAGTTATGCCTACAGTTGCATTTTGAATACCGCTTTCTATCGAAACAGTAGTTGCTTGATCGTTTTCAAGACTGAGAATTGTCGCACTTTTCCAACCTATTCCAAGCATAAGAATATTGAGCGCAACAACCGCAGGTCCAAGAGTCCCAATATTATCCATAAGTGTATCAAATTCACTCGCTATGGCGGCAATGACAATGATAGTGAAAAGTCCAGCTGCGATTTTTCCCACTAATGGTTCAATGCTTTCAACAGCGGCCCCTGAGTAATTACGAACTAGCATCCCAATCCCCACAGGCACAGTAGTTAGAAGAAACATGATTATCCCAAGACCGAGGATATCAATATCAGGCGAATCAGCGCCCATGAAATGGTCCATTGAAAAACCAACTATGAGAGGAAGTGTGATCACAGATACAACACTCACAACTGCGGTATACGATATAGATAGAGCCGTATCTCCTCCAGCTAATTTTGTAAGAATATTAGATGTAACCCCTCCCGGACAGCATGCTAAAATCATAAGTCCAACAGCCATCTCACCAGATAGATCAAAGATGCTCGCTATTCCAAATCCCGCTACAGGCAAAATAACCACCTGGTTACCCAATCCAACCGCAAATGCCTTCGGCTCAGTTAAGATAAGCCCAAAATCAGATATTTTGAGCCCTATTCCTAGTGAGAACATGATATACGCAAGAGAGAGCGGGAGAATTACATCGATAATATTGTTAGATTCTTCTTCCGAACCCCCTACAGCCTCCTGAGCGATGACGCCCGATGAAAGAACTACAACGGTCAGCAGGCAAACAATCAGCACCTTGAATGAACTATACATGTGGCTTGTAAAGTGCCAATCAACTATAGAACATGCCGGTGCACACAACAAAACTGATGAGATAACTCTCTCTACTAGATATTCAATGCTGCTCACTCGTAATAAGACGATGCAGAGTTCTTACATGCACACCCGATGTACCGAATTGGAAGAATGGATTCTCACGCTCTGTCCGTGCCTTGGAACCCGGGCCCCACGCAGTACCGGCAATGTCTAGGTGCACCCACGGAATCTTTGAAGATCCCCCGTCCTCTTCCCTAGACGGAACGAAGAATTCCAAGAAAGCCGCAGCTCCGTTGGACGAACCGGCCCTACCTCCAATTGAACCATTTCTTATGTCTGCAAATGCCGAGTCAGTCATGTATCTCGTGAACTGGTCATTCAATGGCATTTCCCAGACTGGCTCTCCGGATAATGAGGCTGCTAATTCGACCCTCTCCAGAAGAGCGGAATCATTCCCCCACATTCCTGTTATTTGATTGCCCAAAGCAACTACCACCGCGCCCGTCAAAGTTGCTAAATCCACAATGAACTCAGGATTGAACTCTCCTGCTTTGCAGAGGCCATCAGCCAAAACATTCCTGCCTTCGGCGTCTGTACTGAAGACCTCTACGGTTTTTCCAGAATATGTCTTGAATACGTCACCAGGCCTATACGCGCCAGACCCTGGCATGTTCTCTGCCAAACAGGCTATTCCGTTTACTCTACGATCATAGCCGGTAGAATACAGAGCCTCCATCAGGCCAAAGACGGTAGCAGCGCCACACATATCGTACTTCATGTCCCACATGCCGCCCGTTGGTTTGATTGAAATGCCCCCTGTATCGAACGTTATCCCCTTCCCCACAATGCATGGACGACGAACACCATCATCGGCGTGAGGGTTGAGCGTGAAGAGGACCATGCAGGGTTTCCTGTCACTCCCCTTTCCTACGTTTATGAGACCCCCCATACCTAGTTCGTTGAGCTTATCCCAATCGTATATTTCGACCACTACATTTTCTTTGTCCTCTGCCCATTTCTGCGCTCTGTGGGCGTATTCCATCGGGTACAGAACATTGGCGGGCTCATTACCAAGATCCCGTGCTAAATGTACACCTTTGACCACCGCATGCGCGATAGATAGACCCTCCTCGAGGTGGCCTCCATATCTGGGGCTGGCTTGGAATTGGAATGACCAAGGAGTTAGGATATGATCCTCTCCAATTTCTTGATGCTCGATGAATTCATAGTCTCTGAGCATCATTCCCTCTGCAAAATTAATCATGCGGTCACTGGACCACCCCGAAGTGAATCTAACACACACTGATAGTCCATTTTTCTTTGACAGCAAGCCCATCACACGGGCACCGCTAGTCCTTGCAATATTATGGTCCATCTTGCCTTTCTCGCCCATTCCGACAAGCATCACCCTGCATCCCGGAGTCCACACAACCATATTCTCTCCTTGCTTCCCCTGGAAGTCATCCGAAGAGATAGCTTCTCTTACTAGATTTCTCTGACTACGGCCCAGGCCGGACAGTGCATTGTTGGGTGCTCGAGAGACACCCTCGAACAGAGGGATCAGCAGTTGTTCGCAGGCTTCACTAAACTCAGAATTTGACCAATTCACAATATCACTAATCCAACCTATTTTGTAATGATATACAAATAATTGCTTAGAAACATTAACTTTGGAATGAAAATCAACCTGAACCTAGTTTAAATTATGGTTCCAATTTGCCATTTCTTTCGCCTATAGCAGCAAAAGCCAAGGCAACGAATAAAACAAATACCGATGGAGTTGGAAGAAAACTTTTGGAATTCCTTCCAGACCAATCCACTATGCCTGCGTCCACTATCTCAGTAACCCACATTGCAGAATCAACCACTCTTTTTTGATATTTTACACTCCAGGATCCCCCGTCTACGATGGTAAGGCCCAGATTATCGAAAATCACATTTGTTTCATTTGTCGCATTGACCCCGAAAATCGACGAATTCCACAATAATTCCCCATTAGGACCGATGTACTGTAGTGTGGCATTGGAAGTGCTGGCGTGCCCCAAGTTCACAATATGAGCACTCACCCCCCCCTCGTCTATTCGCACATCCTCCACGACCAAGCGAGCACGCCAGAACCAGATATTTTCAATCAGATAACGCATGACATCAAGCTCTTCCCCCAATCTATCTGATAGAGCCTCTATGGTTCCAAGAAGAAATTGTTCATCATCTGTTTCAAAGGTAAATGTGGGATATCCCATTATCCCATACCCGTAATCCCTGCTTGTGCCGCAGTTTGGATACAGGCCCTGATTGGCATTCCGAATGGGTATTTCAGAAATATTGGTATTGACCTCATCTTTGATGTAATGATACATTTCCCAATCCGAAGGTTGGTCTGGCCATTTTCCCCAGGGGTAGAGCATGATCCACACTCCTGTATGCATGGTGATGTACAAATCAGCATGAGGTACAACATCGTTCATGTAAATCGAATTCGCGAGAGTCTCTGATTCACTAAATGCACTACTCCCTGGTTGAGTCGTCGGACAAGTATTCCAATAATGGTCGTAGTTCCTATTGAGATCCACCTGATTTACATTCCATCTGGTATCGAAATCGTTACCATCCGCATTCAACATTATCAGGATATGTAACTCTGTATTAGACAAGACGTCGATCACATCCTGTTTTCCATTTCCCCAACCTTCGATATAATATTCCGCAACAAGGAATGCTAATTCAGTTCCAAGGTGCTCGTTTCCATGGTGTCCTCCGTCAATATATGCAACATCTTTCGCCGTCCCATCCGGTTTAGTTTCAGTGCTCCAATCAGAAATCTGCAACATCCAAATTTCCCTTCCCAACTCGGTTTTCCCTATGGTCAGTAGATTGATTATTTCCGGGTAATCATCCGCCCATGCATTTAGGTCTAATGTGAGTGTTGCATAGGAGTGATACCAGTGTTCCTGGACGATATCTGGTTGACCAATTTGCGCAGTGGTTAACGGTGCAGCCGAAACTGCAAGCATCGAACTCACAACAAATGCGGTTACCCAACGACGCATAGCGTCGCCATGGGGCCAATGCCTAGAATCGTTCGTATGTTATGACCAATTAACACAAGATTTCAATCAGACACCCGTTACACCGTTCCTATCTATTCCAAACGATTGCATGGTAACGATTTCGACGACCTCTTCACTGCGAAGAGCTCTATGATAGCCACAGTCGACCCTCTCAAATCGCATAAACGAATCGAGAAAATACAAACATCCTAATTATTTGAGATCATGGAAATAAGTGTTCTAATCACTTCATTTCAAAACCTGTGGATTGGATGATTTTTCTAATGTCGAGCTCGGTAACTGAGGTCGTTGAGTGGATAGTTGCTCGACCCAATTCATGACTAACTTCAGCTGAAATAATACCGGATTTTTCCATCAATACCTTTTGCAATCGTCCAGAACAACCACCGCAAGTCATCCCAACGATGTCGACAACGTGTTTGATTGTCATGGTTCTACAAAGTGGAAATTGCTTTTGTATTGTTGCCCGAATCTAAGTTCACTGGTTTCCATCTAGTCAGGAGGACGGAATTTAACACCACACTGACTGATGACAAGGCCATTGCTGCAGCCGCAAAGGCCGGAGGGAGAAGCCAACCAGTCCATGGAAAAAGAAGACCCATCGCCAAAGGAATCCCTAGTATATTGTAAAGAAATGCCCAAACAAGATTACTTCTTATTTTATTCATGGTAGCACGACTCAATTGTAAAACAGACAAAACATGAGACAAATCATCACCTACGAGTACAATGTCCGCACTATCTAGCGCAATCTCACTCCCTGCCCCCATTGCAATGCCCACGTCTGCGACGGTCAAAGCAGCGGCGTCATTGATGCCGTCACCAATCATGGTCACTATCCCTTCTTTCTGTAGTCGACGAATAGCGTCGGCCTTTTCTTCGGGTTTAAGTCCTGAAACGACTCTCTTTATACCAACCTTTGAGGCAATATATTCTGCAACTTCTTGCCTATCTCCGGTGAGCATAATTACCTCGATGCCCATGTCTTGCATCCTTTCCACAGCCAAGGGCGAGTTCTCTCGAATTACATCTCGGATTTCTATCCATCCGACTAGATTTCGATTCTTAGAAACAAGAATCACGTTGGAACCCGACAGGCTCTTTTCCGAAATCTCTGATTCTACCTCTGAAGGAATTTCGTTGACCATGTTTCGAATCATTTCAAGACTTCCAACAGCGACTTCAAAACCCTCGATTTTCCCTATCATTCCTGAACCAATGTGTGTCTTTATGTCGCTTATTGTAGGTTTCTCACGACCGCTTGACCTCCAGGCATCATTCACAGCGATGGCTAGGGGATGGCCCGACTCGCCCTCAAGAGCAGCAGCAATGCGCAGAGCTTCCCCGGTCTCTCCCCCCAATTCACGGATCTCTTCTACTTGGGGCCTTCCGATAGTTATGGTGCCTGTTTTGTCGAGTATCACGATCTTACTCTTGTATGAGGTTTCCAACGCTTTTATTCCCTTGATTAGGAGGCCATTACGGGCCCCTACACCAGTACCAACTACTAGCGCGGTTGGAGTTGCCAACCCCAAAGCGCACGGACATGCAATCACCAGAGTACTAACTAGGGTCATGACAGCCATCTCGCTGGGGGTTGTATTGCTGCCAATTCCACTCAAGACTGAGTCTCCAAACATCAGCCAAAATAAGGATGCGGAAATGGAGAATAGTAGCACGCTCGGTACAAAAATCCTGGCGACATTATCAACAAGCCTTTGAATCGGGGCCTTCCCAATTTGCGCCTCATCAACGAGACGAATGATCTCCGACAACATCGTATCGCCAACCAACGAAGTAGTCTCAATCAGGATGGTGGTATCTTGAATAATCGTACCAGCGAAGACCTCATGTCCAGCTTCCTTGTACTTTGGTAGCGATTCACCGGTCATCATGGATTCGTCAATCGTTCCGGCCCCTTTGTGTATAATACCGTCAAGGGGAATAATCTCCCCTGCAATGACCTTGACAAATGATCCCTTGGGAACATCTTCAATGGGCAATATTTGCGTATCCCCTTCAATGAAAATCCTCACCTCTCTGGGTTGTAATTTCATCAAACTATGGACTGCATCTGTGGCCTTCAGTTTAGCGCGCCCCTCCAGAAAGTTTCCTAGAAGGACGAAGGAAATTATGAACGCAGCGCCATCAAAAAAAACATGATCAGCAAGGCGTATGAAATCAGGAATCATTGGTAATACAGGACCTAAGACAACAGAACAAGACCAAAGCATTGCAACAGTTGTTCCTAGGTGAACCAGGACATCCATGTTCCCAGAACCTCGTAAGATAGATCTCCAAGCGTTCCTGTGAAAGCTAGCCCCTGAAATAAAGTAAACAGGCAAAGTTGCTAGCATGGCTAGGAACAATCGTAGGTCTACTGATCCAATATTCCCCATATCACTGACAACCATTGACAATACGAATACGGGCACCGTTAACGTAAATGCGAGAATCATTGAGTAGAATTTCCTCCTCAACTCTAGCTCGTTGTTCTCTCTTACTTTCAATGCCGGAAGTATTTCTACAGCACCAAAACCAGCACTCTCTATCACTTCAATACAATCTCTAACCGTCTTCGCGGTCAATTCTCCGTCGATTGAAATTACGGCTTTTTCCAGCGGTAAATTCACACTCACATGATCAACAATATCCAATCCGGTCAAAACACGCTCTACCGAGGAAACACATGCAGCACATGTCATTCCAGTGACATTGAGTGATAGATCATTCGAACTCATTCAATCACCATCTCGAACACAGCATTCCATTAGCTTCCAAGACCCTTGATCTAAATTTATGCAGCCACATCCACACATGCACATCCAGCCGACACCTTTCCAACCTCTGCCCCCATCTGCTCGTACGTAAAGGCGCTTCATCTTGCAATTACAATCACAAGTCTCTGCATGAACTCTGGGCATGTGTTCTCGTTTATTGTAGTCAATAAAAAGTTTATTGACTACAAAAATAAGGCTTCACTTAATCCTAAGCGCCATCCCTTTGGAATGGGGCGCGGTTCTTTCAAATCCCCATTTCTCGTAAAATCCATCGAGGTCCGCCATCAGATTCACATAAGACATCGAAGGAGCTTCAACACTTAGAAAATCCATTATCTCATTCATTATCAGACTCCCACCTCCCATCCTCTGATACTCTTGTAAGATTGCCATGTCACACACATGAAATACCGTTCCACCATCTCCAACTACGCG
>TARA_B100001113_G_scaffold182786_2_pt1 | contig 23741 bp, 19 predicted proteins | sample TARA_B100001113 | Tara Oceans TARA_B100001113 (sample SAMEA2622402) | marine metagenome | biome: marine biome (ENVO:00000447); feature: deep chlorophyll maximum layer (ENVO:xxxxxxxx); material: "saline water (ENVO:00002010), including plankton (ENVO:xxxxxxxx)" | depth 50 m | reverse complement strand
TTCCACTTAGCACCGGTGGGAGAAGGTTGCAGTAGTAGCGGAGAATTTTGGGAAGCTATGAATTTTGCAGGAGCTAGAGGATTGCCAATATCTTACATGATACAGAATAATCAAATTGCACTTGATACCTTTACTGCTGGTCAGTCCGGGGCAGAGACTTATGGTGACAAAGGTCACGCAATGGGCATTCCATCCTGGTCAATAGATGGTTCTGATCCTTCTGCCTTTTTTGCTTCAACTGCAGTTGCAAGAGAGTTTTCATTGAATGGTGGCGGTGCGACATTGATACATGTTGAAACAATGCGTGGCTGTGGTCATGCACACCATCATGATGATTTGTATTTAGGAACAGCTTCGGGAAATCCACCTGGGTATGTTTCCAGAGAACTTCTGAGCTATTGGGCTTCAAAAGATCCATTATCAACTCATAACGACAAATTAATAGAATTAGGAGTTAGTAACAAAACTCTATCAAAGATACAGGAAGAAGAGAAAAAATATGTAGATTCTTCTAGAAAGATTATGGAAGAAATGCCGTGGCCAGAAGGGAACAGTGTAACTCAAGGAATAACATCTTTACATGACGCTACAACCCATTCTCAACAAATAAATAGGATTAACTCAAGTAACATTGCTTCCGATCAACCTCTGAAACCAGGAGAGCAATCTTTAGAATTCTCAAATGCACCTAATTCATGGACATTTAGTAAGGCGATTCAGAATGCTATGGTGGTATTAGCTGATGAATATGGCGATAAAATCGTATTTATGGGAGAAGATATGGAAATTGCCGGTGCCTTCGGTATGAATTTATCATTAAAAGCAAAAGGACATTCCGACAAATTACTCGATATGCCTCTTTCTGAATCTATAATTATCAATGCAGCGACCGGTGCTGCATTAGGGGGAATGCGCCCTGTAGCTGAAATACAATTCGGAGGTTTCGCCGCATTGGCTATGAACGCTTTAGTTAACAATACAGCCCAATTGAGGTGGAGATGGGGTGCTAATGTCCCTCTTACAATTCGGATTCCATTAGGTGGAAAAACCCGTAGTGGCCCATTTCATGCAAATATAATTGAATCATGGTTCATCAACGATCCTGGTTTAATTGTGTTATTTCCAAGTACTCCTCAGGATGCCTTTGATATGTTAATTGAAAGCCATTCCTTGCCGGATCCTGTGATTTTTCTAGAACATTTAGGACTTTATGGGCTAAGAGGAGGAACTACTGGTTGGGGGAATAACATAAATCAATTAGTAGATACAAAATCTGTTCACAAAAGAATTTCAGAGGGTCAAAATTCAATTGGTAAGGCTAAAGTAATCAGAGGAGGAAGAGAAATAACAATAGTTACATGGGGTGCTATGGTTCATGTTGCCCTTGATGCAGCTGAAAAAGTTTCTCAAAATGGTTTGGAAGTGGAGGTTATTGACCTTCGTACATTACTCCCATTTGACGCCGAAACATGTATCAAATCTGTAAACAGAACTTCTAGATTAATAATATTACAAGAATCGCAGTGGATGGGCGGTTTAGCACATACAATTTCTAGTAGAATCATTGAAGAAGCATTTTGGAATTTAGAAAATCCTCCTGTGGTGATAGGTGCACTAGACACTCCCGTTCCTTTTTCCCCTCCTTTAGAAGATTATACTATACCGACCTCAGATTTAGTTATTAGGCATATTAAGCAACTATGTAATGATAATTAGCAAATAGTCTTGAATGATGCCTTCGCGCATGCACCTGTATGGATGAACTATATGTGATCATTGGATTTACTCTTTTGATTATAGGGGCGGACAAATTTGTCGAGGCAGCAGTCTCATTAGCTAATAAATTACGAATACCTCCACTTTTAATAGGATTTACCATTGTTGCACTCGGCACTTCATTACCAGAATTAGCCGTCGTCTTAGAAGCACTAAACACTGAAGGTGGAGATGATATTGCCATTGGCGGTATAATTGGCTCTAATATTTCAAATGTGATGTTGGTATTAGGTTCAGCAGCACTACTTGGCGCTTCTGATTATCCTGGGAAAGGAATAAAAAGAGACGCAATAGCAGTATTGGCCGCTTCATTAATTCTAGTTGGTGCAACATTATTTGGCTCAATTTCACAATTTTTGGGTATATTAATGCTTATTCTCTTGATTAGTTTTTATGCCTATTCATATACGCAAGCTAAAGATCACGATGTAATTCAAGAAGATGAAGACTCAATAATTTCTCAGAAACTTTCCACTGCTGTTTTAGTATTAGTCGGAGGAGGTATAATGATATGGCTGGGTGCAGACTTATTGATGAATGGAGTAACTGGTGTAATGGAAAAATATGGTATTTCCGAATCAGTAGTTGGACTAACTATAGTCGCACTTGGCACATCACTTCCCGAGTTCGTAGTCACTGTAATTTCAGCCTTAAGAGGACATGCGGGAGTAGCGGTTGGCAATGTGTTAGGTTCCAATGTTATGAATATTTTAGGAATCCTAGGATTCGCTTCAATAGTGAGTGGAGGAATCGTAGTTTCGTCAACTTATGCAGATGGAGATATTTGGTTGTTATTATTTTCAACTGGATTGGTATGCGGCTTGTTACTTAATAATAGGGGGATAAGTAAAGTGTTGGGTTTTAGTATGGTTTTTGGATACATAGCATATATAGCTTTATTATTTAGTTAAATATGGATAATAAGTGAGTTTATGTCTTTTTCAGAGGATGAAGCAATTTTTTCAGTCATACTGGCTGCTGGTAAAAGTCGGAGATTGGGTAAACCCAAATCATTATTAAAAATAAATAATGATATTTTAATTAATTTTTTAGTCAAAAGACTCAAAAATCATAATATCACGTCTGTAATTGTAACTAGGGAAGAATTAATTTCTGAAATAAAAAACTATACAGGAGAAGTAGAAATTATATCTAACAACGATCCTGAATCTGGCAGGACAGGTTCACTTCAAGTTGGTCTAAACTTTATTCTTGAAAATTATTCGAGTGATTTCAAAGCCTTGGTGGTTCCAGTTGATAGGCCAGGATTTTCCTCTTCAACACTATCAAAATTAATATCTTTGGATTACACTGCTTGTCCTGAAAAACATGGTAAAGGAGGTCATCCTCTATTGTTATCAAAATTAGATGTTAAAAAAATTCTAAATCAAAATCCTGAAGCACCTTTACGAGATATAATAAAGCCAAAAAAATTTGAAGTAATGGATGACTATTTACATCTTAATGTAGATACGGTAAAAGACATTCCAATCCTTAACCAATTCATCTCTTCTTTAAAAAATGAGGACAATTTAGAAGCTAACATCAAACAACATCAACCCAACTCCGACAATTAAGGCAGGGATAGTGGTGTGAATAGTTGCCCATAGACTCGCTACCCGATGTCTTGCAAGTAATGGGAAAAGCGCATCTCCATCTTGACTGATGGCATTTGCTACAAGTGCCGGAAATGAGATGATGTCCTTTGTGTAAGCTGTAATAGCAATTATTTGAGGGCCACAACCGGGTATTAATCCAATTAATGATGCAATAATTACTGCAATCACACCATCTCCATATGATGCTAGTTCAGTCTGATCCAGATCCGAAAATAACATGGAAAATTCAAAAATTAGATAAGCAGACATCACCCAAAATGTAACGAATGCAGTTTCACTCGCAGAATGAATCAGTGTTTCACGCATTGAATATAATTTATCGCCGATAGATGCTTCTGTATCGTCACCAATCCAATTTCGCTGTGAAATATACAGAATAATGGATAAGGAAGTTCCAATCAAACCTATCCAAGTAATAAATCCATGTAAAGTCAATGGATTATAATCTATTTCTAATACGAAATTTGCATCTTGGGCACTCCAAAACAATAACATAATTGCGAATATTAGTCCTAGAGTAGTTATGATCCACCAAATAGTATATCCTTTGTGAAGAAGGATGTATCTCCAGCCATTCTCTTCTTCTCTTCCTAGGTCTTCGAATACTTCTCTCGAGATTTGTTTTTTTCCATCAATAAGAACCTCTAATTCTAATTCATCTCGAAAATTCGGACTAAATTTCCCTAGGGGATTACGAGGAGTAATTTTCAACATATCAACAAGGTATCCCCAAAACACTCCAACAAATAATGATATTAGGTGTACAGCAATAACAGGTAGTATAAACGATGATTCAGTAACTGCAGCACCAATTAATACAAATGCTGCATCTCCTAATGTTGAAATCAGTGTTGCTATTACAGTGCCGTATGTAACATAACCACGCGCATACATGGGCATCATCACAATAGCTCCACCGCACCCCGGCGTTATGCCCATGAGTGCACCAATTATTGGCTGCCATCTAGTATTTGATCGGATTGTATCAACAAATCTTCCTGCAGTAATATACTGTAACCAACTGAACAACAAAACCATTGCAGCAACAAAAACAGTGACTGCAAGAAAAGCGTCCCGCATACTAACAACAATTATCTCAATAATTTCATTAAAAGTAACCATCGAATTTACTCCTCTAAAATTTCAGGAATTGTGAGAGAATCGCATGTCGATTCTGAAACGAGACGGGGTCGTCACTGAATAGCTCGGAGACATCTCGCATATATCGACGAGGGAGTCCTAATGCATTAACCAACCGATTCGGAAAGGTTACACTTATGATAGTTTTAGACGCTATTTTCGACTAATTCATAGATTAATGACAAATATAAGATTCTCCTGAGATGTACATGACTCGTAGAGTCCATTCTTGGATTTTAGAAAAGTTAGGTGAAGGTTACGATGTAGCCTTGGCCACTGTAATCGATTCAAAAGGAAGCATTCCAGGGAAACCAGGTGCTAAATTGGCCATGATAAAAAACGGTGAAAAATTCGGTACAATCGGAGGAGCTGGATTAGAACTAAAAATCGAGGAAGCACTTTTTGAATTAATAAAAAGTCCATATAGAATGTCTTTACAGGGAGGAAGAATAGAGAATTTTTTGTTATACAAAGATGGAAAAAACAAAGAAGTAACTGCTTTGGACAGCCTTTGCGGAGGTCAGCTGACTGTGTCTTTGGAAGTAATAAATACTTCTCCTAATGTTTTAATTATTGGAGGGGGGCATGTTGGAAAATCGTTAGCATATGTTTGTGATTCGATAGGCTGGACTTACAGTATTTTCGATGTTCGAGAGGAATTCTCTAACAAAGAAAGATTTCCGAATGCCGAAGAAATATACACTTCTTCTATTTCCGAATTTCTGGATTCAGAAAATCAAAAATCATTCACTAGATTCTCAGATATTTTTCTATTAGGTCATGATTGGAGTCTAGACCAAGAAATCTTAATCGGCATTTTATCTAAAATTGATTCAAATCAAAGGCCAAGGATTGGTTGCATAGGCTCTAAGACTAAATGGTCGGCATTTAGGAAAGCAGCATTGGATGCAAATATTCCAATTGCTATTGTTGACTCTACTAGGTGTCCTATTGGTTTACCCATAGGTGCGCACACCCCAGAAGAAATAGCAATCGCTATTTGCGCTGAGATAATTTCGTTAGATGCACAACAATCTCTAGAAAAGAAATAAATGGGGAAATTAAAATGGCAAGAAATTTCGTTTTTTCCACTTTAATGATACTTCTAATATCTTCCTTTAGTGGTTGTTATGGTAATGCAACAATATCTAGTATTCATGATAATTCTTCATCAGATGATTTTGGGGCTTTTAGTGTAGTTGCACCTATAGATACCGGCATAAATGTCTATCACGATCATTTTATTATGGAAGAAGACTATCCTCAATGGCTATTGAACGGATTGGGAGTGACTAAAGTATGTGACATAACCAAAAACGGGTCATGGGAAGAAAGATATTCTTCAGATAAAGAATCGTGTTGGGATACAATCGTCTCTACAGATATTGTTTGGTTCAAAGGTACGAGGATAATTGGTACATCTCCCGACGATAATACGGATATTCCAATTCTAGATGATCCTCAAGACGGTCACGGGACTGCAGTCACAGGAGCTGTGCTGAATGCCAATCCCAATGCCGTAATTTTCTTTGTAGAAGGTTTCTCTGATGCTGCCGTGTTAGCAGCAGCAAATCAACCACTTGTGGATATAATAACCACTAGTTTTGGCCCAATAGGTTCAATTCCAGTTCCAGGAATCGAAGATGCAACAAAAGTCGCAGTTGTAGAAAAAGGGAAAATACATACAGGCGCTGCAGATAATTCTCCCTCACCAGCAGTACAAGATTCAACAGCTGGACCTCCTTGGAGTATCGGTATTTCTGGTTATGCCGAAGAAGGAGATGACCAAAAAGAAACCATGAGCGGCTCATATCCCGATGTAGCAGCGGATTGGACACAAATACTGCCGAATCATGATGATGTGGATGGTTATCATGAAACTTCTGGGACATCATTCGCAACTCCGAGAACTGCTGGATTACTTTCAAAAATAATCACTAGTTTGAGGCATGAATTTGGTGATTTCTCATCCGGTGCGAATCCAGAAAAAAGAGATAAAAACATAATCAATGGTTCTGAAATAAAATTTTCAAATGATGATTTAAGAGATGCATTAAATCTTTCAGCGTGGTATCCTTCATTTTCGTCATGGGATCCTCTCTCAGGTACAACTCCTATCTCCCCCATTGCTCCTTGCACACAAGTTGGCTGGGGCGTCGTGAATGAGAGCAATGTTTTACCAATAATCGAACATCTTAATGGAACCGCTGAAATTCCTAATAGGCCATCCGATGTAGTTCTATGTATGGAAACTAATCAGGCTATCCGCGAGTCTTACTGGTCATAATCTCCGCAGGATTCAATACATATTCCCTGTTTGCGACGTATATGCGCAAGGTCTCCATAAGGTGGAACATTAATTCACTTCATGGTTCAGATGAAATTTCTAAAATTATCAGCCTTGTTCATAGCATTGAAATTCTAGGCCATCTTTCAGTTACTAATAGAGGAATAACTCAATTGTGCGAAATAAAATTACGTCAAAACGCCTCTCTTGAAGATATTTCAAAACTAAAATATTTCGAAGTTATTGACAAATATGAAGAAGATGAAGATGGTATTTTAGTTAGTTTACTATGCACACATCCATTAGCAATTATGGGAATAGAAATGGCAAATATTCATTTACAAACTCCGTATAAATTGTGTTCAGAAATGGGCATGGAATTACGAATATCTGGAATTTCTGATTCAGTAAGGAAGTTTGTTTCAGTAGTAAGAGAATTAATGCCTCCTGATAAAATCAGTGTCCAATCATTAAAAGGAGATATCGGAAATGGCTGGACGGATGAATTAACAAGTAGGCAAAAAGAAATAATTTCTTATGCTGCTTATAGAGGCTATTATGGCACAGACTCTAAAACTACTCTAAAAGATTTGGCCGATGAACTTGGTATGGCTAGGAGCACTCTTGGAGAACATATTCAAAGAGCAGAATTAATGATTTTACGTAAAGCTATTGAGGATCTAAATATACAAAATGATAATCTAAAACCAAATACTCAAAGAACTATGATAGATGGGAACTAACGGATATGTCACGATTTAGACTTCCAATGATTCCTTCCTCGGATGAAGTATCTTGGACATCAAGGATAAATAATGTTGATTTTTCCACTACGATAGCAACTAATTCTATTTTATTAGATGTTTTAAGAAATAAAGGAGGAAGCCTCGGGACTAAGAGAGGATGCGATTTAGGTACGTGTGGCTGTTGTACAGTTTTAGTTGACGGCATACCAAAATTATCATGTTTAACTATGGCCAAGGAAGTTGAAGGTTCTAGTATAACTACAGTCGAGGGACTATCTTTGGGGCATCATCTTCATCCAATTCAGGAAACTTTTGCAGAGTATGGAGGAAGTCAGTGCGGTTTTTGTACACCAGGATTTTTAGTAGTAATTTCAGCATTATTGGATGAAAATCCTAATCCAAACGATCAAGAAATAAAAACAGCTATAGAAGGAAATCTGTGTAGGTGTACCGGTTATCAACAAATCATTGATTCTGTAAAAGCAGCTTCAGAAATAATGGTGAATAATGTAAAAATTGAGGATTCAACTTCTCCAAAAAGTGACCCTCATCCCGGATTCAATAATTAAAGGTGGTTTTATGTCAAATGAAGATGAAATGGTTGGCTACAGACAACAACCGGGTAAGTTACCTTTCTCAAGACCTGGCTCTGGTGGTAAAAATCAATTCAGTGAATTACGCGATATCCAATTAATACCAGAAAGTCAAGGTGGTAAAAAACTCCAACCTAGAGGCAGCCATAGGCATGATGAACTAATTAGTGGAATATCCATAGGCAAATCCACTGCACTCGTAGATAGTAAATGGAAAGTTACTGGAAAAGCTAATTATGGAGATGATATAAGGTTAAGTAATGAATTAATTGGAAAAATTGTACGTTCCCCACATCATTATGCGCGTGTACTTTCGATCGATATTAGTAAAGCCGTAGAGTTAGAAGGTGTCATAGCGATAGCAACTGGTGCAGATGCTCAAAATTCATTTGGAGTTTTACCAGTGACCAAAGATGAACATGCAATGGCAATTGAAAAAACTCGTCATAAAGGAGATTTGGTTGCTTGTGTTGCAGCTATTGATGAAAGTACAGCCTTAGAAGCAGTCAGATTAATTGAAGTTGAATATGAGGTTTTAGATAGTATTCATGATATGCGTAAAGGGCTGGATGATTCTAAATATCCAATACATGATAGAGGACAATATCATATCGGAGAATCAAATGTACAAAAAAGAGTTTTTCAGGAATTTGGTAATATTGGTGAAATGATTCCTAACTCAGTCGCAAATCATAAATCGAATTGGTTATTTGCTGGAGTTAATCATGGTTTTACAGAACCTCATGCTGTTGTTGCCGATTGGGATCCATCTGGTAGATTGACCCTATATACTCCTCAACAAGTACCTCATTACGTCCACCGTGCATTAGCAGATGTATTAGAAATCCCAATGCACCAAATTAATGTTTACCGAACCTTCGTAGGTGGTGGTTTCGGAGGTAAATCTGACCCATTCCCCCATGAAATGTGTGCTGCTATATTGGCTAGAAAATCAGGTAGGCCAGTAAGGATTACCTTTGATAGAGAAGAAGTATTTTGGGTAAACAGAGGAAGGCATCCTTCTAGAATCGAAATGGACATACATGCAGATTCTGCTGGTCGTTTATGTGGTGTCCAAACCGATGCTTTGATCGATGGAGGGGCCTTTGCATCCTTTGGTCATGTGACTACTTATTACAACGGAGTCTTACATACTGCACCGTATGAATTAGGAGCATTCCATTATACCGGTGCTAGAGTTTGGACAAATAAACCTGCAAGTGGTGCTATGAGAGGCCATGGAGCCGTCAATTCTAGATGTGCGGTTGAAGTGGGGCTAGATGATATTGCTGAGCAATTATCTGTAGATCCAATTACACTTCGTTTAGCTAATCTACTACCTCCTTTTTCTGCAACAATTACTGGATTTAGAATAACTAGTATTGGTATGAGGGAATGTTTAGAAAAGGTCAAAATAGCATCCGACTGGGATAAAAAATTTCGCCAATTACCATTAGGACACGGTATTGGCATAGGCTGTGGATTTTTTATATCAGGCAGTGGCCTACCAATTCATTGGGATCCCAATAAATTTCCACATGCAACTGTCCATTTGAAAATCGATATGGATGGGGGCGTTACAATCCACACAGGGGCTGCAGATATAGGACAAGGCTCCGACACAGTTGTTGCTCAATCTGTTGCAGAAGTTCTTGGGCTACCTTTGGATATGATACGTGTAAGAAGTAGAGAAACTGATACATCTCCTGTAGATTTAGGATCTTATTCCTCACGAGTTACATTTATGAATGCTAATGCAGCAATTTCTGCGGCCATGGAAATAAGGAAAGACCTTCTCAAGGCAGCCTCCTTGATAACAGATACTGAAATAAAGAAACTTGTTATTGGAGATAGGAGAATTTTCGATAAACAAGATCCTGCAATAGGAGTTTCATATCTTGAAGCTTTACATAAAGCCCAAGAAGACAGAGGGGCACTTACTTCCTCAGGCTCATATCGTACTCCTCCAATGGGGAGGGCACACAAAGGAGCTGCTGCAGGATTAGCGCCTGCCTACTCTTTTTCTGCTTATGTTGCTGAAGTAAAAGTGGATATGGAAACTGGACAAACTAAAGTTCTCGAAGTCTGGGCAGCACATGATTGCGGAAAAGCCCTAAATCCTCTCTCTGTTAAGGGACAGATAATAGGGTCTTGTCATATGGGTTTGGGACAAGTCCTTAGTGAAGAAATGAAGTATAGTCGGGGAGGAGACTTACTAAATCCGGATTTATTAGATTATAAAATACCAAGTATCCATGAAATGCCAAAGGTAAATCCAATAATAGTTGAATCCAATGATTTGGAAGGTCCTTTCGGTGCTAAAGAGGCAGGAGAAGGTCCTTTGTTACCAATACTTCCTGCAGTTTGTAATGCAGTTTATGACGCATCCGGAATAAGAGTAAATGAACTACCTGTAACAGGCGATAGATTGTATAAAGAGATAGAGAAGAAATGTAGAAATCTAAAAATATCTAACCCTCTAAACTTACCCAATCCTTCACTAATTCATTCCGATTTACAAACACTATTGGAAAGTAGGGCGTCTCAACACTCTGAAAGAGATTTACAAAGAATTTTATCGGAAGAAAAAACACCATATCACAATGGTGCATTATTCGGTATGAATCCAGAAATACCGGGAGATGAACAAGATTCTAGATGGGAAATACGTGTCATTCCTGATGATCAATATCTCTCTAATCCTAGATTAGCAGGAAGTGCCTGGAGGCATGTAGAAAGAAGAAAGAGGAATGATTAATTATGCAAATGCCTCCATTTAAATTACACACACCATCATCATTAGATGAAGCATTCGAGATTGTGAAAGAACTCAGGAGACAGAACTTAGAGTATGATTGGATTGCAGGAGGGACAGATTTAATACCCAATTATAAATGGCATATTAATACTAAATCTGATGTTATTTCATTATCAAAAATAGAAGATTTGCATAAGATCTCTAAAAATCACATTGGTGCTATGGCTAGACTTTACGATATTTCACAATCATCCGAGATTCATCCTTTAATTTCAAAATCTGCTAGTCTAGTCGCTAGCGTTATGATTAGGCGTTCAGCTACTTTAGGAGGTAATATATGCCTAGATACACGTTGTTTTTGGTTTAATCAATCAGAAGAATGGAGAGAATCTATTGAGTATTGCCATAAATGCGATTGCGGAACGGGCGCTGATTGTAGGGTGATTCCAAATCAAAATACTCTATGTGTGGCAACATATCAAGCAGATATGGCTCCTGTATTGATGGGCCTTGGTGCAACTATTTACTTAGCATCGCCCAAAGGTAATCGCTCAGTATTAATCAAAGATTTTTTTAAACTAGATGGTATTACAAAAAATATCCTATTGGAAGATGAATTAGTAACACATATTACCTTTCCAGATGATGTATTTGAATGGGAGGGGGACTATCAAAAACTTACGCAACGTGACTCTTGGGATTTTCCAGAAGCAGGAGTAGCAGTATTATGGAAGAAAGGAGACAAAGGTCCTTCCGACCTTCGTGTTGCAACTACGGGAATAGAATCAATACCACGCTTCCACTCTGAAGAATCTCAGAAAATAATAAAATCATGGTCCGGAAGTGATAGTGTAGAAGAGTTAGCAGAATCAATTAGAAAATCTGTAAAACCAGTTTTGAATACTTGGTTTCAACCCTCTTATAGGAGAAAAATGGTCAAAGTTTTATCTAGACGTGCAAGCAAGGGCTTATTGGAGATATAACATGTCGGCTGCAATTAAATATTCCAGTTTGATGGTAATTTTTTTATTTTTTCTAAATACTATTCCCTCAGTACATTCCCAAGGAGATATTTACCCATGGGATATTGAAATAGATTTCGAAAATGATGACTCAAGTGAACCATTTGATATTTCTGATGATGGAAAGGCATCTGTAACTTTTATAATATCTAATAATGGATTTCTTTCAATGGATTTAGAGTTTGAATTTGAAGGCCCATTTCAAGGTACTTTCACTGGCCCATCCGATGCTACAGTTGCCGCTAATTCTAATGATTCATTCAAACTTGAAGTAACAAATATCAATGTTCTCGATTATGCGGCTAAAACCCAAGAAGATTTCCTGATAACTGCAAAAGTTGTATCATTACAAGGAGCTCCCCAACTATCTCCTTCCTCGAAAGATGCTGAAGGAAAATTGATAATACCAATAGTATATTCTCTAGACCTACAAATCACAGACCCTGTTGGGCCTATGAATGCAGGTACATCAACTCCCTTGAGAGTTTCTGTGATAAATATTGGAAATATCGAGGATAGAGTTGGGGATGTTGATATTTCTGATAATTGTCCATTATTGACCCCTAATAATGGACTAGATTCACTAATGACAAAGAATCTTAATCCGGGTCAAACGACTCAAGCAGATTTGGAATTAACTGCCTCTGAGAGTCATCCAAAGAGAACTTGTAAGGTAGAAGTTTCTATAGCCTCCAACGGTGCTATGAATACAGGAGCATCATCAGCTGTTAGTACCGATGAAGTTCAAATTACGATCGACCCTTCCTTATCTAATAATCCAGGACCTGTGGATTCTGTGGATGACACTACGACTACGACCGAAGTTGTTGGTTCTAGCCTGCCGTCAGCAAGCCTACTTTCAATAATTTCTTGCGTTCTTACTGCACTTGTTTTTACTAGAAGAAATAACACTCAATAAAGATAAAAAAAATAAAAAAAAGTTATACTAAGCAGATGTAAAAAATAAACTTAGGATTATTAATTAAAATTTTTTCAAGAAACTTTGGGCAATAACATATAATTGTAATTCTATTGTCGCAAAGACATTGTAGGTGCTACCTACTTATTTTATTTTAATTAGAGTTGATTAAGATGTCCGAAGAAAAAACTGATGAGGAAAGATTCTCAACTATTGTAGTCAGTTCACTCACTGTCACAGTAGTTTTACTTTTGATTTTACCAATGTTATTTGTTGCAGGTAAGGAAACTGCTTATTCTGCATATGCTACAGGAGATAGTGAGATATATCAATTAGCCCAATTAACAGACATGCGCAATAGTCTTGATGATGAAGAGCACTATTTCATTGCAAATACTATGTCTACACCTATGTTGGTAAATGATTGGAAAGATCCTCATAGGACTATGTTGTTGATAATTGGACCAGAAAAACCAATCGATGAGACAGAAGCAGAAGAGATATACAAATTCGTCACCGAAAAAGGAGGAAAAGTAATAGTCGCATCTGATAATTCTAATGCAAATCTTTTATCCAATAAATTTGGAGTAACTTATTTCGATTATAAATTTGATGAAGATAAAGGTAAATTTGTCGGAGGATTACTTGATCAGAATCAACATTGGGTCGAATACGATGAATCTGGAGAAGTCAAAAGAGATGCAAATGGTGGGCAGATAGTAACATGGAGGAATGTGTGGACTGTCGCCTCAGTAGGGCAAGATATTGATAGTATGCCTACAGCGGCATTAAGACAAGGCTGTTCCGCCTTTAGTCTAGCTACCAATAAACCAATAGATTGCCGTATGCCAGTTATGTTAAGAGCACCTACTGGGCTGAAGTTTGAACCTTCAACTAAGGACATCACTGATCCAGGACATAGGGCAATAATGACACTTGGAGCTGCATCTACCTCTGCTTTTATTGATACTCAGGGGAATAGAGATCCTGGTGACCCTTTGAACCCAGCACCTGGGGATCTAAAATTAATTATGCGTTTTGATTATCACAATATTACAGTGCTAGATCAAGTAAGTACTGGCGGTAGCGGAAGTACACTCTCCGGAGGAGTTGGGGAATTATCCGTTTCTGGAAGTATCACCTTTATTGCAGATGAAGAAGCATTTTCAAATCGATTATGGACTTTAGATGAAGCAAAGAAAACAGGTTTACGAGAATCATGCATCGTTGAAAACTGTTGGACTCAGGAAATCAATAGCAATAACGATTGGTTAGGTAATGGCAATTATTTCGATGCATTGATTTATGATATGATGGAATTTGATAATTCAGAATTATCTGCAAAAATTAAGAACGGTAACTTTGCAGGAGATAAATCAAATTTTCAAATAGTATTTGATGAAAGTCGCCATATCACTGGTGTAATTTCGGCCCCATTTGTTGAAACTATGGGTACGATTGTTTTGTTAACTTCTAATACCTTTTTGAAATGGTTAGTGGTCCTCAATGTCGGGCTACTATTATTGGTAGCGATGATGGTGGTTCCACAAAAAGAGAATTGGCGACACGTCTTCGATTTAACCAGATTTTCCGAAAGGCCCGAGAAACTAGATCCTAAAACATATAGGACACGTGTCCAACAGGCACTATTTACTAAGATCAGAGTCCATCACGATTTGTCTCGTGATCAAATGGCAACAAAACCCCCGGCAGAAGTCCAGTCAATGATTGGAGACCCACGTCTTGTGGAATTGGCTTATAGCCAAAGCCGTACATACACGCCCAAGGAGTTACGCCAGATGATGCAGGCAATTCGTCGTTGGGGTAAAAAAAATTAATGAAATGGAGATATAAATATGAATGCAACACCACCAACAGATGCACCACCAGCACCGCCCTCAAATACCACAGATGCTGCTTATGCGAAGAAGGCAGCCGAAGCTCGCGGCTCTTCAAAAACAAATGAAAAGTTAACAGCAGTTGGAGCGATAGCTCAAGCAATCGGTTCAGAAGTACAGAAAGTAATTATTGGTAAATCACATGTTATTGATAACGTATTAGTAAATATTCTGTCCAACGGAAACCTTCTCTTTGAAGATTATCCAGGTCTAGCAAAAACTCTGATGACCAACACATTCGCTGATGCACTAGGTTGTGATTTCAAGAGAGTTCAATTTACTCCAGATTTACTACCTGCAGATATTACAGGAACAAATATCTATGACGCTAAGAAAGGTGAATTCACATTTAAACCAGGACCTATATTTTGCAATCTCCTTTTGTCCGATGAGATCAACAGAGCCCCTCCAAAGACCCAAGCAGCCCTTTTGGAAGCTATGCAAGAGAAGCAGGTGACTATTGGTACAGTAACTCATAAATTACCAGCACCATTCTTAACAATGGCTACTCAGAATCCAGTTGAACAAGAAGGTACGTATCCATTACCAGAGGCGCAACTTGACAGATTCATGTTCAAAATGAGTGTTGGTTATCCTAGCCGTTCCGATGAAGATGAGATATTATCGCGACGTATTGCAAGAAAGAAAGATGCGGTTGAGGTTGAAACTATTACAGATCCAGCGCGCGTAGTTGCAATGCAGCAAGCAATAGAAGACGTGTATGTAGATCCCGCAGTTAGAATGTATATGGTTGAAATAGTTACTCAAACCCGTGAACATAATCAAGTCTTAGTAGGTTCATCACCTCGTGGCTCACAAGCTTTGTTGAAAACCAGTCGTGCGGCTGCTGCAATGAGAGGGCGTGATTTTGTGACTCCCGATGATGTAAAATCAATCGCTAATTTAGCAGTTGCACATCGTTTAATACTTAAACCAGAACATCAAATCAAAGGAGTAAATACCGAAGACATAATCAAGGAAATTTTGAGGACTGTTCCAGTTCCAACTGTTTGAATATTCTACGGAGTTGGTGGGATTATGGCATGGAGTAGAAAATCCGCGATGTTCGCATCTTTAGCGGTGGCTCTATATCTCCTGGGTTTAGTACTGAGAAATCAACAATTAGTTACTGTTGCAGTAGTTTTACTTTCTTTCTTGACATGGGCGGCGTTTCGTACCAGTCACGCAGATGTTTCATCGTCAGGTAGAAGAATAGATGATGCACAGAGTGATGAAGGAATAGAATTACAAAATATCTTGGCCATGCGTAAAGTTTCTTCTTCAAGAATTTTCGAAGATGGCGAAATAGATGTATCATTAAGACTTCAAAATAGATCAAATACCTCAAAAGTATTGGAAGTTCGTGATAGGGTGCCCGAAGTAATGAGGATAAAGAAGGGAGCCAATTATGTGTTGATGGAATTAGGCCCTCAAAGAGAAACTGAGATTTCTTACACTATAGAAACTCCATTGAGGGGATTTTATACGATTGGACCAGTATGTGTAAGAGTACAGGACGCCTTTGGATTATTCCATAATGAAAAGGAAATACATTTGTATGAAGATTTCCTGGTTTTTCCGAAAATGGAAGATATTAAAGATGCTATGATAAAAAGCAGAGTTCCAAAGATTTTCACTGGTGCTGTTAATATTCGAAATCCAGGAGAAGGTTCAAATTTCTATAACCTAAGAGAATATATTCCAGGAGATCCAATGAAGAAAGTAAATTGGAAGGCTACTGCTAGGCAAGATGGAAAAATGATGGTAAATGAATTTGAAAAAGATGCTGTTAGTGATATCATAATAATAGTTGATAGTAGGAAGATTAGCGAAACAGGACCAGTAAGTAGAAATTCTTTGGTTTATAGCACAAGAGCTGCAGCGAGTCTTTCACAATATTTCTTAGCCAGAAGGGATTCTGTTGGTTTAGTCTTATATGGAGACGAAATAACTTCTGTAGATAGAGATACTGGTAAAAAACAGTTGTATGTTTTATTAACTAAATTAGCAGGTTCAATGGCAAAAGGTAACACTCCATTGAAGATTGTGACAAATAGAATAATGCCGCATATCAATAGAGGTAGTCCGGTTATATTACTATCTCCTTTAGAAGAAGATCCAACTATTGTTGATGCTGTTAGAGATTTAAGATCAAGGAATTTTGAAGTTACAGTTTTATCTCCTAGTAGCTTAGAATTTGAATTTGATGCTAGAAGATTAGATAGGACTGGATATGAAGTTCTAAAGACTGAAAGGGATATTTTGATGGCGGAGTTAAGGGGATTGGGTGCATACGTAATGGATTGGGAGCCAGATATGATGCTAAATACTGCCCTTACTGGTGCAAGAGGATTTTGAGGTATTTTGATGGCAGAAGAAAATAAATCCAAAACTAGTGATACCTCACATCTGTACGATAGTACCACGCTCCGCTCTTCAGCTCCAAGCAGGAAGGCCGCCGCTGGTCGACAAAAACAGAATACAGAAATTCCTGTCGATGCAATTCCAGAGGTTCATATTCCTGGTTGGGTGGAATCAATCTTTGGAGGTCCAGTGATAAGTTCAATGAAATTTCTCCCTCCGGATAGGATGGTAACTTCATTACAATTGGCCTCATCAATCACATTGGTCCTATTGTGTTTCCTAACTTTCATGATAACCCCAGTTACCGGAACAGCGTGGTTTGCTATTTCCAATATGATCGGATTGGGATTTGTTGGAGGACTATTACATTTCATAATAATTGCAATAGGACTAATCGGTGGAATGTATGGCGTTTTTCAAAGAGATCAAAGAGCCCTATTGGTTTCTTATTGTATGCTAATAATCGTAACAATAAGATTTGCAGGAAGTAAAGTAGAATTCGGCCTCAGTTTTCTTCCAGAGGGAGAAGTAGCTCAAAAATTCCTCCTTATTTTATATGCAATATTTCTGGTTATGTTCATTGAACTTTCTAGTGGAATAATTAGATTTTCCATGCTCGATACATCAATAAGAACCGGAGAAGTATATGTAATGGGTATACAGAAAATTACCTCTCGTTATCATAGATCTCTCCTAATTGCTCCTTCAATAGCTGGTATTGTTGCTCTACTTACATTATTTATTAATCGTATAATTCCTGCAATGATTGGAGTGGTAGATCCGGTCTCAGCCAATAGACTTAGAGAAAGTGTTGAATTAACTAGTGTTTATGGTGTCGCTTTAGGTACAATGGTTATTTTTATGATAATTGCAGGATCTTTTGCTGTAAATTTACCACTTAGGATACAACAATTTAGAGATAAAAAAACCAACTAATTATCTAATATACTCTCCAATAATTCCTAAATCAGCTATTATCAGCATTGCCACTGCCTCCACTACGGGGACTGCTCTTGGGCCTAAAACTGGATCATGTCTTCCTCCAACTTTCAAAGATCTGATTTCATTGCTTGGAAGATGTAAAGTAAATTGTTCTTTGGGAATGCTGCTTGGTGGCTTAAAGTGAATTTTGACACTCATAGGCGATCCTGTTGAACGGCCTCCTAAAGCACCATCGACTAATCTCTCTCCCGAATTTTTTAGAGTTGGCTTTTCTTCATCATTTATCCATTCATCATTATGCTCTGATCCACGCATCAAGGAAGAATTTACTCCATGAGAGAATTCAACTGCTCTAGCACCGGGAATTGCCATCAATCCGCGAGCCAATGACGGTTCTAAACCATCAAACCAAGGTTCTCCTAATCCAATCGGCAAACCTTCAATTAATAATTCAACTACAGAACCAATAGTATCTTTACTCATCCTTATTTCTTCTATATAATCTGACATTTTTTCTGCTGCTTCTTTATCTTTACAATTCAATTTTTCCATATTGATACTTCGTTCTGGAGAACTTTCCTTGTTCAATTCGAGTAACTGTTTTGCAGAAAGTTTCCCGACTCTTAGTAAATGCGCTTCACATTTCCATCCTACATTTTCTAACATATTTCTTACTTGGCTTCCTGCAGCGACAATACCAAATGTCAGACGTGCAGATTGAGAGCCGCCCCCTCTCGGATCATTAACTCCTCCTGAACGCATGTATTCGACCATATCTGCGTGTCCTGGCCTAGGCTGATCTGGTAAAAATGAATAATCAGAGGACTTTACATCTGAATTTTTTGTAATCAGCAATATAGGCCATCCAGTTGCTACACCTTCGTAAACTCCTGATAATATTTCACATTCATCTAATTCCTTCCTAGTTGACAACCCCTTTCTTCCTGGTCTTCGATTTTTGATATCATTTGCTAATTTTTCATTATCAATTTCAGTCCCTGGTGGCATGCCTTCTATTAGTACGCCTACACATTTTCCATGACTTTCTCCAAATAAAGTAATACGCAATTTATCTCCTAGTCCCATTCCCATTATATTTCCTCCTCCAAAAAATTGTAAAATGTAGTTTTTATCAAATCCAAATCATATCTCTTAATTATATCAGATAATACCTCGACTTCTTTTTCATAACAGATTATACAAATCGCTGGCCCAGAGCCAGTTATTCCTGCAGCTATTGCACCATTAATAATTGACAGATTGCATATTTTTATGGCTTCATCGTCATCATTTGCAGCAGCAACACCCATTCCATTTGTAGTGAGTGCTTCAAAAATATCTCTTTTTTCTATGGATTTCAGTGCTTTATCAAATATAGTATTATATTCCTTAAAAGAATTTACTTTTATGTCTCTTTTCCTATTTCGTCTAATTGCGATTAGAACGCACAAAGAATGCTCAATGTCTCCTTCTGATATTACTGATTCTGAAGCATTCTTTGTTGAATCAATTAATTTCCAACCTTGTGCCATTGCGCCCCACGTATCATCAATACTACCAGTAATTGTACAGCCTGCTTCTTTTTGAGCCTTAACTGCTAAATCAATAATTTCAAAGTCATTTAAATTCATCCAAGATGCAGAGTTAAGAGATTTAATTGCAGCACATGCTAAAGCCGAGCTTGATTTTAGTCCCTGTCCTATTGGGACTTCGCTGAAGACGTCCCATCCATATTCTTTAGGAAGAGGAAATCCTTCCGCTTTCCAGCATTTTATCACAGAATCAAGAAGCTTATGTTCATCTTGCAAATTTTTCGACTTTTTATCAACTAATTTCACTCTTGTAAGTAAATTTACTCCAACTGAGCACCCCTTTCCTGTTCCAAGTGCATGTAATATAGAAACTCCGCCTCTAGCCTCCCCTTCGCCTAAGGTCTTCATATCTCACTCATCTCTCCTTCAATGGCATTACCAACATGCCGCATTCTTGAGTCCTGCATAACAAAAATTTTATCTCCTATTTTGATATTAGTTACTGACACCGCTCTACCTAAATTATCTATTAATCTTACAGTTTCCGCCTGTTGGAGAATTATCTGACCTTTTATTTGTTTATTACTATATGAAATTTTCAAAAAAGGGCGTCTTTCAATTTTTATTCTACCTATTGAAGCATACCTCTCATTTCCATCATAATTGATAATTTTTACCTTTTCACCGGAGACCAATTCACTTAGGTATTTTGTCTTATCATCCTTCAGTAGTATGTAAGAGTGTATTGCGCCTACATTCACTCTAAAAGGTCTAGAAGGGACAAATTCAGATTCTAAAGTCTCCCCATGGACAAGGCACAATGCATTCGAGGTCGAGCCAACCATTACCCCCTCTCCTTCTTTCAGTCTCTCAATTAGGTCTATACAGACTCTTTCTCCAAAACCTCCAGATTCAATCGAAGTCACATTAGCAACATTCAGCCTACTTACATCATTTTTCTTTTTTTGATTATCAGTTGATTTATTCTCTCTTATTTTAACTGCTTTACTCCAAATTTCCTCATCGTTAGGCAATAGTAATGCGTCTACTCCATGCTCAAGTGCGTATGCAGCACCTTCAATTTCTATCTTTTCATCCATCGAAACTGCTATTCTCGTACCAGTCCCCAAAGATCTTGATATTAGATTTTCCAATGGAATCATTTTCCAGTTTTTACATCTAACTAATATCCAGGGAGATAACCCAATCATCGAGTAAGCCTCATCTTGACTTCTATCATCTTCCAGATAAATTTCAGCAACATCAGGCAAATCACCTTTCCAAATCCTATCGGCATAAATAGAAATTTTTTCAGAATATTCATTAGAACAATCTAACCAAAGTTCCATTTCTAGTCCTCTATTATTTTAATTGCCTCTGTTGCACTTACTCCTTCATGCACAATTGCACGGAGAGCTTTAACATTCAAACTTGGATTTGCAGTACCAAAAACTTGTCTTCCGATACATACTCCACTTCCCCCTGCTTGAATTGATTGCTCAACAATTACTAGCAGTTCATTAAAAGAGATATTCTTTGTACCTCCGGCAATAAGTACTGGAATCGGTACAGATCTAGTAACCTTTTGAAAACTTTCAATTGAACCTGTCCAAGGAACTTTAACTACATCACATCCTATTTCCCATGCCAATCTAGCTGCATGTGCTACACCATTCGTTTCATCATCATTTGAAATAATTAGATTTTCTCCTCGAGGATATATCATCCCAAGTACCGGAATCTCTAATGCCCAAGCATCTGTTGTAAGTTTGCCCATTTCGATTATCATTTCTGCCTCATTTTCTTCTCCCATATTAATTTGCCCAGAAACTCCAATTGCTCCTCTGTCCAAACACTCTTGTGCAGTGGCAATACTTACTTTTTCTCCCGTTCTATTTCCTCCATGAACAGTTGATGCAGAAACATGACACACAAAGTTATTCCAAGGTCTAATTTTCTTCTGATGACTCAAAACACCTTTATGGATTACAATGGCATCTGCCTGAGAATCAATTAGTTGCTCGATTAATTTATCCATATTCTCTAGACCTGCTTCTGGATACTGTGAAATTCCATGATCTAGAGGAACCCAAACGCCCTTTCCACCGGGCAAAATCCTGTCAAGACGACTCTCGAGACCTTCGGGCATAGAAGACGCTAAGAACCACCTTCTTGAAAAGTATCGTTTTTATGATTAATATTTTTTCTTACACATTAATACCTTTTGATTGATAAATCGACTATTAGGGGAGCATGATCAGAAACCACCAAACCTCCTTCTCTGAGCACACTAATCTTTTCAAAAATATTCAATGCGGCATCATTTGCAAGGATGTAGTCAATTCTCCAACCTCTGTCAAGAGCTCTGGCTTGACCTCTATTAGACCACCATGAATAAGGTCCTTTCATATCTCCATATTCCATTCTCAGCAAATCATGCCATCCAGATGATAAAAATCTACTAAACCATTCTCTTTCATGTTTCAAGAAACCAGATGTATTCCTATTTCCTGATGGATTCCATATGTCATTCTCGGTATGGGCGATATTTAAATCTCCACACAAGAGTACTGGCTCATCCATTGATGTAAATTTTTTTGCCCATATCAATAAATCTTCTAGCCATTGGTCTTTGAATTCTTGTCTTTCAATATTTGCTCCTCCATTTGGTAAATATATGTTTATACAATGCAATTTACCATGTTTTGTATGAAGAACTCTTCCTTCATCGTCGCCGATGTCAATGCTAGTAGAAATACCACGCCCTTCCTCTGCAATTCCTGCTCTTGACCAAGTTGAAACGCCTGAGTAACCCTTTTTCTTAGCAGGATGCCAAATGATCTCGTAATCACCTGTTGGTTGCCAACCTTTAGGCATCTGCTCTGGTAAAGCCCTAACTTCTTGAAATAGCCAAATGTCACCATTGATTTTTTTCATAAAATCATACAACCCTTTACGATGTGCGGCTCTAATGCCATTCAGATTCCACGTCACAATACGCATGATATAGGCCTCATTGAGATAGGTCTTTTACTTTCTCTACTAAATCCATCCGTCTTAATCTCCAAACTCCAACTGGAGTCATTACAACTGCGATAAGGACTACACCTGTCATCAACTGCCAAGCAACACTCGGAACAATGGTGACGGGTATCAAAAATTGCCAAGATGAAAATGAGGCAGCTAAGCCTATTGCTCCACCATAGGCAAATAGGACGCCAACTATTCCTCCGACGATGCCAATTAGAAGACTCTCAAAGAGAAGCATCAGACCAAGACTCTTCGTGGAAGCCCCCAATACTCGTAATGTAGCCAGTTCAAAATCACGTTCTGCAACATTCATTATCATTGTATTGAACATCACTACTACGGTAAACAGAAGGCCAAGATACATCATACTTTGGAAGATTGTAGTTTGTTGATCAAGTAAATCATTAATACCGTCCAGAAGAGTTTTTCTTTCCACGATACCGGTTGAAATCTCTCCTAAATGAGAATCAACCCTCACTCCTTCAGATAGTTGTAGATAGATAGAAGTTGCATTGACTCCAATAATCTCACCTAAATCCTCACGCAGAAAATACATTGTTCGAGCAAGCTCAGCAGTAGAAATCCCAACAATTTCAATATCCTGTTGTGCACCATTAATTTTTACAGTATATTTTTCTCCGACGCTCCATCCAAGAAACTGCATGCTTCCTTCATCCATCATTACTTGCGGTAGGGTTCTATTAGCACTTGGTAGGTTTCCTTCACTAATTGAGATTGGTCGCATCCCACCTCGAAAAGAATCAAGACCTACAAGATTAAAACTCCGATCGATATCTTCAGAATCAGTAACTAAACCCAGTGGCATTTCGATAATAATTTCGTAATCAGCCGAGTTATTTTCTGCCCAATCTAAAACAGGTTCTTCAGCATCTGGCATTATGTAAACTTGGACATCCCAATTCTGATCTTCCTCAAGTCCGCCAAGAAAACTATCTTCCATTCCTGCAGACATCATCTGGATTGACCCAAAAAGCATCAGGGAAATTCCGACCGCGACAAATGTCATCGTTAGTCGAATAGGTTTACGAACACTGGATCTGATCGAAAGACCGAGCGCTGTCGGCATCCATGAAGTGATTTTACGGAGTTTGTAC
>TARA_B100001113_G_scaffold353850_1_pt1 | contig 24107 bp, 24 predicted proteins | sample TARA_B100001113 | Tara Oceans TARA_B100001113 (sample SAMEA2622402) | marine metagenome | biome: marine biome (ENVO:00000447); feature: deep chlorophyll maximum layer (ENVO:xxxxxxxx); material: "saline water (ENVO:00002010), including plankton (ENVO:xxxxxxxx)" | depth 50 m | reverse complement strand
CTTGGTGATGGACGACAAGAAAAGTCCTACATGGAAGTAGGTGATTGTGTTGATGCTATCCTCCACGTCATGGCAACAGAAGATGAGCCTCTCAACCTGTTCAATCTTGGTAGTCACGATACATGCAGTGTCCGCAGAATCGCAGAAATTGTTGTCGAAGAAACCGGCTACACGGATGCTGAAATTGTGTACACTGGTGGCTCACGAGGTTGGGCTGGAGATATTCCAAGAGCAATGCTTGGCATCGACAACATGTTGGCAACAGGCTTTGATGTCAAATACAACAGCGAAGATGCAGTTCGCCACACAGCTCGTGTTCTCATTCAAGAAATCGGTCTAGAGAATTGAACCAAGTTCTTTGCAACAAACCATTGGCCTTATGCATGAGAATTGCTTCGCCAAATTCAGTGAGAACATGAATTCAATGCTCGTAAACCAAGATGCTAGTGCTCGTTCGGATGCAGGACTCATTGTCATGTCGATGTTTTTCGCCGGAATTCTGATTGTTGCTTTCACGACAAGTCCGATTGCATCAGGGACACAAGTCGGAGAGCGTGCTCCGATTTTCAGCGCTGATGCATACGATGGTACAAGTTGGAAATCGTTTGAATTTGAAGATCTTCTCGATTTATCTTGGACTTGGAACTCAACTGAAGATTCGCCTTGGATTGCGGTAGAATTCCTCGATACAGATTGTGGCTATTGTAAGAACTCCGCAACGGAAGTTGGTCAATGGTCAGAAATGTACACTGCAGAGCAATGGATCGGTCCTGACGTCATTTTCATAGCAATTGCAGTTGAATTTGTCGCCGAATCCTCACGTGCAGAAGTCGTAGAATTCCGAACTCAATACGAAAACAATTTCCTCTATGTTGATGACCTTGATATTGACATTGCAAAGGACTGGGACGTTGCGTCAACGCCGAGCTATTTCCTCGTTCAACCTGATGGTATAGTAGCATGGAACAGTGGTCAAGCAACAAACTCACTCGGTTGGGATGCTAAGGAAGAGAAATCGATTTCACTCAACGGTTTTGATGATGGTTATGTCCAACTCAATGAAGCAATTGAACAACTTACCATGAGGAACGGAGGCGAGTGATTATGAACGAATACGTAGTTCTGTCCTTCCATGGTGCTATCATTCTTTTCGGTGTCCTCCTGCTCACTCCACTGGGTGCAAATCTTTCGTCAGTTCTTCACAGTCGATATCCTTCGACAACGACCAAGCGTGGTCAACTGATTGCCGGAATGGCGTTCATTTGCTTTGGCGGATTTACAGTATCTGCACATACGCTGTGGATGCACAACAAATTGTCCGAAGGAGCAAGTGTATGTTCTGGAGACTCCATTCTCAATTGCGACGGATTGATCGGAAATGTTGCATACAACACTGACCCTCTTCTCGGGCAACCGTGGGGGCTGATTGGGATGGTTGCATTCACTGCTCTCATGTGGCTCATAATCGTCATCGGCAAGGAACCAATGTCTTCTCAAACTCCACTGTTCATCAAAGCAGGACTCGGAGCAACCATTACTGGATTGCCAGTTATTGCGTTGCTTGTGAGTTACGAGATTAAAGAAGGTCTGATTTGTCCGTTTTGTACCACTGCTCACATCGCTAACATCTTGGCACTGATTGGTTTCATTCTTCTGTTCCGACTCTTCGAATCTGGTGAATGGGCTCCAGATATGAAGAAATCCTCTAGGAAGTGAGCAGATTGAACCGAGATGTTGCCATCGTAGCCATCTCTATCGTTGCTTTACTTCTCGTATCGTATCAAGCAGGTTACCTTGACTTTGGTACAGAAGATGATACAGTGGAACCAACCCTCGAGGAGGGGGATTCTAGTGCTACTCTTCCTTCATCTCTCGATGAAATTCATCCTCTTGCTTCGACTTGTCTAGACCATGGTGATTTAACTCGTCACGACCACATGTATCTCACCATTCGTGTGAATGGTGATTTCGTTACGATTCCAGAAAACACTGGGATAAACACGGGAACGTGCGACCAGACCGGTTCAAACATGCACGTTGTTCATACACATTCATCCGATGGCAAACTTCACCTCGAAATGCAGACAGAGGAAGATGTTGAGTTGGGAGTGTTCTTCGATATCTGGGGTCAACACTTCGATGAAACAGGAATCTTCGAACATCGTGTCAATGAAACACATGGCATGACGATGAGCGTACGTAATGGAGAAGACAACGTTACCGTTGTAGATACCTACGATCACTTCATTCTACTCGAAGGTCAGGAGATTTTCATCGATTTCGGACCGGGTCTTTAGGGTATGAAAATACCTTCAAAGAAGGAATCTTCTCCTTCTGTTTCGATGACTTCTAAGCGAACGATAGTGACATCGATACGTTCTGTGTCGGTGTAGATGCGTCGTAGTTCGTGGAGCATTGCTCTTTGGACATCTTCTTGATCTGTTCCGTAAAGAACAGAAAGATGGTGATGCTTTTCGTTGTTAACCATAGCAATGAATTCAACCATCCATTCCTTCACATGGTCATCTCGGGTGTCCGCCTCAAATGTTTCTTCCATGATAATACATGGACGTGATACCTTATCAATGAATGGGTCATTTGCCTCATTAATTACCGGAAAGAGGCAAAAAATACCATTTTTCGGTGCAATTTTGTTATATTTACTCCTCTTCTCTTACCTTTTCCATCGAATTGATTGAAACGAGACCAAGCATTCCAACAGCCAAGAAAATCATGACCGGTAGAAGAAGAGGAACTTCTCCACTGTCATCAAGAACCGAGGATTGCATGGAGATTTGAACAACTCCAAGAGGTTGTGAGTTCATTATACTTCGATTTTCAAGAGCACTTGCAGTGTATTCATGAATGACGATTACAGACCATTCTTCCAAATCCTGTGTGGGATAACTTGCAACAAATGGTGCGATGATGGTTGATCCTATTGCAGTTTGTTGTCCTTGCAGAGGGAATTCAGCTAAGGCAACCAAAACTCTGTCTCGATGTGACTCGCCGGGATTTTCAAATGCCTTGTCAACCGTTTTCTTGTGTTGAACGAACAGAATGGTGTATTGTGTAGCGTTGTCTATTTCTGATGCATGAGGGGGCATGACAGTAACCACTAGGTGCGTATCATTTGTCTCAGCCCGAACTTTGAGATTCGTAAATTGGCGTTGGTTCGATTCTGATTTGAGAATATCACTTTGGACATCTGGCCATGATGAAACATCTTCGTGTAATTTTCCGTTATGAACAACGAACGATGGGTATCCAGTTTCGTTTTCATGTTGAATGTTGAGTCGTTCAATTCGGTGTTGGGCTGCCTCAGGCCCAAACGCATCAACGCCATCATCTGGATGATACGAAACCATCGCTATTCGACTCCCATGCTCCTCTGCTACAATACCTAGATCTGGGTCAATTTCAGCGCACCGTTGGCACCAGGTCGCCGTGTATTCTTCAACAAGGATACTATGCCCGCCTTCAATGACCTTCAAACCTGTCCACTGGTCTGGCTCAATTTGGACCGCATGAGCATGGGGCATTAGAAGCAGGATGGAACACAAGAACATCGCCTTGCGGACTGCGCTCATGTACCTGCCAAACGCTTGTCCTCCTTCATCTCATCGTTCAAGCCATGAAAGTACGGAAGATGTTATCTCTGTGAGTTCTCGCAGTGGTAACTGGGGATTCGTCATGGCAGACCATTGGATTGAGAATCACAAGCGTGATTCATGGCGTCGCCAAGCCAAAGCCAGTGGCTACCGTGCCCGTTCAGCATTCAAACTTAAGCAAATTCAAACCAGGTTTGAATTGATGCGTGAAGGCGATGTCGTACTCGATGTTGGTTGTCATCCGGGAGGATGGGCCCAAGTCGCAGTCGAGGAAGTCGGTGAAGAAGGAATTGTCATCGGTGTTGATCTTGAACCATGTCAACCCGTTGATGGAGCACTTCTGATGGTGGGGGACATCACCGACCCGTTGACTCAAGAACGAATCGTCAAAGAACTTCAAGACCGTCAAGTCAACTCCGTTATTTCGGATATATCTCCTCACATCACCGGTAAGTGGGACGTCGATCAAGCGGTAGCAATGACACTCGTCGCTAAAGTGTTCGACTTCGCACTACCTCTCCTCTGTAGTGGAGGATGGTTCGTAACGAAATTGTTCCAAGGAGTTGGAGTGGAGGAATTGATTGACGCTGTCAAACCGCATTTTTCCTATGTGCGACGCTTTTCACCAGAAGCATCGAGAAACTCCTCTTCAGAGGTGTACTTGATTTGTCGAAATCATACGCCTTGGAATGCGACCTCAACATCTGTGCTTGATCGGTACGAGGAAGGTGTGAATAAATTGTTAGGTGGCGACGAAATCGTCGATAACGTTGTTGCAACAAAGACCAAATTCACTGTTCGCCGAAAGAAGGTCGAATGAAACTCTCATAATGGTTGAGGATTTTATTCGGAACATGAATTTTACAAGTGTTCATGATCTTCAACCAAACCGCACCATATCTGCCATCAACGGGGTCATTGCTCGTTCTTATCCGATTTCCATGAAGTATGCCAAAGGACGTTGGCTCCATTTCCGTCAAATCGTTCTTGAGGATGCAAGTGGGTGGGTGCTGGTCAATGTTTGGGGGAAGGTTGCAACAGAACTTCTTCGTGGTCAGAAAATTCATATCAAAAAGCCCTATTGTTTTTATCAGAATGGAGCGCTGTGCCTTACTCTAAGCATTGGTTCTCGCCTCAAGATATGCACGCAAGCATAAAGAGGGGGAGGTCATGGGGCAATTACTACTGAGGCATGATTATGACAGAGCGAGCAAAGAATTGCACATCCTCCGGAAAACCGCTAACAGAAGTTGGTTCGACTGCTTTCCCCTGCCCAAACTGTGGCTTTTCAATTGGACGTAGTCCACGATGCCGAGACCAAGGCGTCTCTTACACCTGTTCAGAGTGTGGATTTGTGGGGCCCTGAGGTGAGAACATGGGCATGGTAGCAATGACATACAAGATCAATCCTGATGCAGAAATGGAAGATGTCGACACCGACATGATTTCCTCGACTATCTCCACCTTTGGAGATGACACCTATGACGTGCAAAGCGTCGAAGTCAAACCTCTTGCGTTTGGACTCAAATTCGTTCAAGTTCACGTCGTCATGAACGATGGTGAAGGACTTGCAGACGCTTTCGAAGAAAAGATGGCTGCAATTTCCGGTGTAGGCGAAATCGAAGTTATTTCGATGGGCCTTCTCTGAATCAAAGTTGATTCAGTGGTGTTCGCATAAATTCGCGAAGCAAGATTGTAGCATACGATCCGCTTGAAAGTGTAAATCTAAACTTCAAGCATGCACCGTCAGGATGCCATCGACTTCCGTCTTTGGGCCCTTCATTCCAATATTCTCCCAGCGTATCGTCCGCTGCCTTTGGGGTTGCTTGAACTGTGAATTCATCAAATGATGTTGTCAGAGCACGTCGTGTGCCGTTTGTTGTCAAACGAGGAATGTCTTCTATTTCCCAATTCAATTCGCCAAGACCCATTTCTGTAAGGATTGATGCTTCGATTTCTCCAGGAGTGCCTTCACATGTTCGGATGTCACGTCCCGGTAAAGGACCGGTAACTGAGAGTCTTCCAAGTTGACAATTTCTCCCAATACGTGGTGCAGTGCGTTCTTCAACGACAACGCAATTGTTTGCAGACAATTGGCCTTTCTCGTCGATTCGACCAACAAGATCACCTGCTTCAGGGGTTGTAATGCTCATGCCCTGTTCGAGACGCTTTCGTAAGCTGCGGTTGAAAACAACGGATTGCAATGCATGGATGGTCATTAACTGAAGGTTATTGGGTAACTTTCGGAATGCTCCAATATGATCGTCAGGGTTGTTGAGGAGGTGTTCTGTCATTCGACGTTCGTATCCTAGCCAATCTGGTGCAAGTGCAAGTCCTTCTTCCGTGATACCATTCTCACGGATGTGTTTGCGGAAGGCAGCCACGTCTGGGCTTTCATGTTGGCCTTCCTTGCTGATGTAGGTATGAACTGCATCTGCCCATTGATGTTGGACAACCGACCTACCTACTTCTGCTGTTACAGCTCGACCACTGCCGAATCGTTGAGGTCCAATCCAATTTGGAAATCGTCCGAGACCGAGTTTTTCTTGCATACCAGTTCTGATTTGTTCAACTTCAGAGAGTGCCTCCTCTTCGGTCATAGGTGTCCCATCTGCATGAGCACAACCTCGAACAACGATTGTGAAACGATTACCTCGATGGTTACCAAAACCAATTTTTTGATGCGTTCGTCCAAGCACCTCGATGACAACATCATTCATTTCGATTTCAGCTACTTTGAATTGTGGCGCATCGATGACAAAGAGTTGCGAGGTAACTGCACGTTTGTCCTTTGTTCCAGCAAAGAAGATTCGGTTTCTTGAAATGCTCAATTTCTTTGCTAGATTGTTGCAAAATCGGTTTGTTTCCCAATTGGTGAGGGTCACTTTTGCAACGGTAAACCGTCCTTTTGGATTCAAAGCGATCGTGGTTGCAATTTCATCGACTCGGAAATCAACAACTCTAGATTTGAGGACGCCCCCTATGCCAGCATCTTCAGTGGCATAACCGATTAGTCCGATGGCTTCAGCCAGCGAATCGTTTGGCTGCATAGCAGCCACCTCATAGTGTTAGGCTGTCAAATTCGCTGGATAGGCTGTTGACGATTTCGTTAAGAACTGCGTCAGGCTTTGCCTTTCCAGTTGTACGAATATAGAATTCAGGTGGATCAAGGTCTGGGTGGCCAGGGAAGTAATTTGCGTACTCGACAGACTTGTGGTTGTTCAAGCGGTCTCGAAGAATTTGGAGAGCGGTGTGCGTCTCTCCAGTAATTCGAAGTCGGAGTTCATTTTTTTCATGAATCAGGACCTTTACTGGCATGTTATCGCTTTGGCGACCAACCTCCCCGTATTGAACCTTGCCGTCGTCTAACGAGGAGGAATTCACTTCAATTGTGTTCAATTTACCCTGTCACTTAAACACCCTCTACTCTTCGGATTGCGCATGGACACCTCGGATTATGAGGACCAGATGGCGGAATATGCCGGTCTGTTCAAGCGGCTGGCCATCCCCATTCTCATCGTCTCAGCACTTCTTACCGTTGCACTGAGTGCACACTTGCTCCTATCTCCGCCCGAGTTTAGGACTGATCTCAACGACTTTGCACCAGATACAGACTCGAAAAAAGCACATGAAGAGATTCATGAATTCTTTCCAGATGAATCGAGACCGATGTTCGTTCACGTCACTCGGGACAATGGAGGCAACATCCTCAGTATGGATTCTCTCAAAGAGATGGATGAGAACCTAGCAGTACTCAAATCCGATGGCCGTGTTCAACTGACTGCAGTATCATCGTGGACAACCTCTCCAGGTATGATACAGATTGCCCTCGATGAGCAATCCCCTGGGACGAATCTCTCAGACTACCAATCTTGGCCTGAACTCGTTGATGCAATTGTTGATGATGATACGACATGTGCTATCAATCAAGACGATGCTTTGCTCAGCACAGTGAACTTTGTAGGTTCTGCCTTGGTCAACAAAAATTTGGATATCGCAAAGACCTGTTCATATCTGTCCAAAGGGGAAGGTGATGCAGTTCCTGCCGCTGACTCCACTGCATGGGTACTCGAAATTGATCCAGAATTGGGTGAGGACGAACGACGAGAAATTCAACATCAAATACGGCTTGCTTTCAACGACGTGAGTGATTCCTCAAGTCTCACGTATTCGGTAGCTTCACTCGATCTGATGTCCTATGATATCGATCAAGGCACCTTCGATAATCTCACACTCCTGATTTTCTTCGCAACTCTTGTTGTCATCGTGTTGTTGTTTGTTGCGTTCCGAAATGTGAAGGGTGTTCTTTTCCCACTTGTGAGCCTCAACGTAGCTTTGGTTTGCACGTACGGTATCCTCAACCTGATTGGTATCCAGTTCACGGCTCTTGAGGTCGCAGTCGCACCGCTTGTTCTTGGATTGGGAATCGATTATGCAATCCACTTGCAACGCTCCCTGTCCTATCACCGCGGCAAAACTGATGATGTTGCAGAAGCATGGATGCGTGCTTGTGGAAAATTGAGTGTACCTCTTTCCCTAGCAGTTGTTACTACAGTTGCAGCATTCTTAGCCAATGTTGTTTCTCCTCTTCCACCTCTCTCGACGTTTGGTATCGCTCTAGCATTCGGTGTCATCTGTGCCTTCCTCACATCCACTCTCCTCATTGGCGCTTTGCATGTGACGTTTAATGCAAAAGCGACCTCTGCACAGCGTAGACCTCTCAAACTGAGCAACCTCACGCAACCACTCCTCCAATTGCATCGCCGACAGCAAGTCGCCGTTCTACTCGTAGCAATAGCCATCTCGGGAGCTTCCGTTGTCGGGGCTATGCAACTTGAAACCGATTTCGATCTTTCTGATTTCGTGAATGAGGACATGGAGATCATGTCTGTCCGAGATGACATCAATTCAAATTACGACAGTGCAGGTTGGAAGTTCGTCTACGTTCTCATGGAACCCGTCGGCGGGGGTGTCATACCTGACGATGTCTTGCTTTTGGATAATCTACGTGATTTGCATTCCGACCTCAAGAACAATCACGATGTTGTTGGAACAGACGAACGTTATCCATCCCCTTCCTATGAAGGGCCATATGTTGTCTTGCGTGATGCTATCATGCGCAACACATCGTTTGGTAACCTGCATGGCTTAGAAGTCGAAAACAACGACGTATGGGATGTTCCAGAAGCAACCATCGATTTGGGCTCAGTCTTTGCTGACTTAAGGAACAATTACACCGTTGCCGATCCTCTGTCTGGGAAGACATGGAGTGATCGAGTCAATGCCACCGTACATCTTGACGGAACCAATATCGCACATCTTCGTACTGAAGTTCGAGTTGAAGCAACAACATCAACTGAATCAAAGCGAGTTGTTGCTGAGTTTGAATCAATGATTGGTGAAAGCGACGACGATGGTGCGCTTCGGGCATCGTTGAAGAACTATGCAGTGATTCATGTTACAGGTGACTTGGTTGTATTGCAACAAGTTCTTGATGGCCTTTCCTCATCTCAACTCAAATCGACTGCAATCTCTCTGGTCGTTTCCTTTGCAGTACTGCTTATCCTCACTCGAAGAATTTTGCCTGCATTTATTGTTCTTCTACCGGTCGGAATGGCATCTTTATGGGTTGTAGGCTCAATGGCAGTTCTTGGTATCAAATGGAATGTCATGACCGTTCTTGTAACCGCCTTAACCCTCGGTATTGGTATCGATTATACGATTCACATGTGGAGACGAATTGAATGGGAACTTCAACGACAGGATGATCATTGGTCTGCATTGAAGACCTCTTTGGAAACAACCGGAGTCGCATTGATGCTATCTGCTGCAACAACAGCAGCAGGTTTCCTCGTGTTGATGCTATCGCCGATGCCTGTTATCCAGGACTTTGGTCTGATTACAGCGGTGACTGTCTTCTTCTCGCTCGTCCTCGCACTAGTACTCTTACCTGTTCTTTTAGAATTGGCAGCACGTGCACAGGAAGCTGGTGAGAACGGTTCCTAGCTGAGTGCTTGAATGACACTGTCCATGTCCAAACCTTGGTCTCTCGCAACCAATGCCAGTGCCATCCATCCTGTGACATGTACGAGTGCTCGTTGTTTACGAGTGGCTCGACGCTGAACTTCCTCAGCTTCAAGTCCAGATGCACGTGCAATGTACTTGAGCAGTCTACGTGTCGTAGTTGCTCGGGGATCGTTTGTTTCTTGTTTGAGTTTTGAAACAGGTGCTGGCTTCTTTTCCTTTGATGGTGGTAAAGTTGTTTCTTTGACTTCTTCTGTTGGTTCGACATCAAACCTGGAAAACGGATCTGGATTCAACAAACGCTGAGGTCTTGGAAACCAACCAAGAGGTGTAGAGAATGATGAGAAGTCTTCTATGGGCGAGAGGCTTTCTTGTGCTCCGGTTAACCAACCTGCTTTGATCAGTGCTTGGACTGCAGTAGTAGCTTCATCGGGTTTGAGCCAGCCCATATCAAGGGACAGTATTCGCTCAATGTCGAGAGCATCGAGTTCGGAGACACCACGAAAACAAATCGCAAGGACCCTGCGAATATCCTCTGATTCTGACTCGGTCATGTTCTCGCCTATCCTTTAATCGATTCACAACCCGAAGGTTGTGAGATGATTCGACACATCTGTTCCTTATCTCATCCCGTTTTTGAGGATTGCCGACGCGTATCCAGAACGATACGAGTGAAGGTTCATAATCACTGGAAGTATGCAACCGATGATTGGTGACATGGTTCGAGAGTATATTGCACGTGACCCCCGCACGGGCCTTCCCATTGCAACAGGTCGTCGACAGACTCGAAAAACCAGTAAAAAAGAGCGCATAGGTCCATGGATGGAATGTACTCGCCAACAAATTCTTGATCTCTCCACAGGGGCAAATGATGTTCTCAATGTTGATTGGAATGGTGGACGACACATCCTTGGCAGAGTTGATGGAATCCAAGGTCTGGGTCGTCTCAAAGGAGTCTGGGCAGACCGTGCACATGCAAGTCTTCTACTTGCGCTCGAAGATGATGATGCGGATGTAAAAGTTGCAGCCCTTGAAGTCCTTCCAACCGTCGCAGAACAACGGTCTGATGAACTGTTTGATTGGCTTTCTGTTCTCTTGGACGATGATGATCTTCACGTCAGAAAAGCAGCCAGTTCTTGTCTTGAAGCAGCTGCTCCCACGTTCCCTTCCGGAGTAGACAGTTCTCTAGCACAAGAGTTGCGTTCATCAATTTCTGCTCGAAGTGAACCTGCATGGAGAGGTTTGAAGTCACTCACAGAAACATGGCCAGAAGTTGTTTGCGACCACATTGATGAACTCCTTCTCCTTGATGATATACGGTTGAGAAGAAAAGCGTCGAAGTTACTTCGAAACGTTGTTCAACGGGCAGGTGCGATGGCTTGGGACCTGATTTCGTGGGCCTTGAACGATGCTGATGCCGAAGTTCGTAGGAATGCTTCCCAGACTCTCTCCTCTCTGTCAAAAAAAGAACCACGGATTGCGATCATGCTTACCGAGCGTGCTATTCTCGACAGTGATGCCAAGGTGAGGAACAACGCATTGCGGGCGATTCGCTCGATGGATACGGACGATTCACGTGCTCGAAACCTCATCATGAACGGTACGCGCCATCCAAACGTCGAGGTTCGTCGTTCATGCATCGAAATGCTTCCAATGCTCCTGGTTGAAGATAAACTGCGTATTGTGGCTACGGAACTTCTTCAGACTGAAACCGATGCTGATTTGAAGAAGATGCTGTCTGAAATGACCTACGATGCATCGATTGAAGGAACGGAAGATGAAAAGAATGCATTCCTCTCTCCTGCTCTTCCAGTTCCTGCTTTGGAACGCGAAGTTGCACACGCCCAAGGCAAGGCAGTTGGTCTTGAAAATGCCCCTCCAGAGATACCTCTGTTGGACGCTCCTCGGGAAGATGACGTACTGGACTCGTAACGACATGGTTATGAGGGGGTGCTGGGTCGGTTGGTCATTGAGGTCATCACATGATGGACGATAAAGAACTCCAGTTTGACAGACTTTGGGAAGGAATTACACCAAAAGGTGTGAATCGAACAAAGGCTATGAAATTCCGACAATACATCCTCGAGCACGTTCGTCAAATGCGTCGACCGCTCAATCGTGAAAACGCTAAGAAGTACTGGATGGGCATACTTCAGGCTGAAATTAAGGATCGAGACAACTTTTGATGGCGTGGGGGCCACCTCCGTCTCGGTGGCCTGAAGCAATGAGACGGAAGGAGCAACATGTTCACCAAAACCCGATTTGATTCGCTACAACTCCCAGATTCGATTATGCAAGGCATTGCCTCGCTCGGTTGGGAATGTCTTACTGAAGTACAGAGAGACACAATTCCCCTTGCACGCTCCGGTCGCGACGTCATCGGTCAGGCACGTACAGGTTCTGGAAAGACCGCAGCGTTCGGTATTCCTATTCTCGAGCGATGTCAACCAACTGGAAGTCTCCAAGGATTGATTCTTGCACCAACTCGCGAACTTGCTCAACAAGTTGCAGAAGAAATGAGTCAACTACAAGGTGGACAAGGCCTCTCTATCATGACCGTTTACGGAGGAACCGATCTCGAAAAGCAAGCACGTGGTTTGGATTCAGGTGTTGACCTGATCGTTGGAACCCCCGGTCGTGTCATGGACATGTCGGAACGTGGTCATCTTGATCTCTCCAAGGTCGAAGTCTTTTGTCTCGACGAAGCAGATCGAATGCTTGACATGGGATTCCTTCCAGATATTCTTTGGATTTTAGAGCGAACAACCTCACGGGAACAAACGTTGCTCTTTTCTGCAACGTTCCCTCAAGAAATCCTTGACGCTGCTAACGAATTTACAAATGAACCTGAATTCGTTATGACAAATCAGGAAGAACTCGATGTTCCTCCAATTGATTTGTTTAAAATTTCGATTGGTCGTGCAAACAAACTTTGGGCCCTTGGTCGTTTGTTGGTACGCATGGGCGAAGAAGATCAATGCATTGTTTTCTGCAACACGAAGCGAATGGTTGACCTCGCAGTTCAGCGTCTAGAAAAGCATCGCTTTGATGTCGCAGGATTGCATGGTGATTTGAAACAAAACCAACGTGAGCGAATCCTTGACCGTTTTCGAGAAGGAAATGTTCGTACCATCGTAGCAACCGATGTTGCTGCACGTGGAATTGACATTGATGGAATCACACTGGTTGTCAACTATGATGTGCCATCGGATATTGATTCCTTTATTCATCGAATCGGACGAACAGGCCGTATCGGTCGACATGGTGAAGCTTGGACTCTTGTTTCCAAGGATGATGCTCCCCAATTAGGGAAGATTGTCGCCACCTACAACCTTTCAATCGATGAAAGTGAAGCACCAGAACTGCCAGAAGGTGTCGATCGAGACCCCGTCCGAAAGCAAGATGACTTTGGAGAAAACGCTGATGTCTATGGCTTTGTGAGTATCCGTCTCAATGCTGGTTCTGAGGAACTTGGTTCACCGTTGCAAATCGCATCATGGTTCGAACAACACCTTCGATGCGACCCTCTTGCAATAGGTGATGTCCGATTTGAAGGGGAAACGACACTTGTTTCCATTCACAGCAGTAAACTTGGACTTGCTATGAAGGCCATCAAAATGCATCCGTTTGGTTCACAAACAATCAATGCAGAAGTCCTTTGATTACTCTTCCTCATCGGATGTTGTTCGATTTCTCCACGAACCTTTCGGCTTCTTGTTGTTTGATGTCGCAATTGAAACACTTTCTTCGGTTGTGGCTTGTTCATGAACTGGCCAGTTTCCTTCAGAATCTTTTCGTTCAATTTCGTAGAAACCAATCGTACCGATCACGAGTCCAAGAACTGCAAACGACCAAGCGCCTTGAATGGCGTTATCCCAGGTATTCTGCGCTTCATAACAATTGGGTGTCGTTAAATCGCCGAATGTACAAAAATCAATCACCACCTTTGCATCCATAGCGGTTGAATTTCCGTTGACCCAAAACCATGCAATACCAAAAAATGCAAACATGATTCCAATAAAAGCAAAATGCTTCTGTTCCCAGCGCTTTCGAATGATGATGCGCCATTGCTCCTTTTCCTCTTGTGAAGCCTTCATGGTGCGGCTTGCACCACCAATATATCGGAACCAGACAAGCCACATGATTAGCAATACAATGAGGAATCCCCACTGATAAACGAAGGTGTGAAAGTCCCACATGTTGTTCAAGCATTCAGGTTGATTTGGGTTTGCGAGACATCCTTCAACTGCTATCGGGTAAAATGCAACGAGACGAACGATGTTCAATACGTAAACGATTCCGCACATCACGGCTACGGCTTTGAATTTCTCACGTTGCGTAACTCCATCGGTCATGAGAACCAAGGTTGAAACAAAAATCATTTCATGAACTCCAGCACATTCATCAGAAACGTATAGGCCTACAGAATCAAATGTTCCAGGGAAGGATTCGTGATGGAAATCAATTCGGGTTAACCATCCATTGTGAGTGCTCAATGTGGAAGCACCTTCACCAAACATCAGTTGAGTAATCTCATTCCAGATGTAGGCTTCAGTCACTTGGATCAACGCCAAGGTATCGGACGGTTGGGTAATGAACCAATACAATGCTTCAACGGCTAGTAATGCCAATGGAATCTTACCATAGCGAAGGCCAAGTTGGGCTACTTCGCTCCAACTCAGGTCATCGCTTGCTTTGCTTGAAGCAGACTCACCCATTGAATGACGCTTGTGCTTGCTCCTCTTCAACATGTTGCGTCATTTGATACCGAATCGTGGATGTGTTCAAAAACAAGGTATGTGACCTCTATTCATGGACGAACACAAGGATGCAACCCATCTGCTTGACGTCCTAGGATTTTTTTGTCCAGTTCCGGTAGCTGAAGCAAAACAGGCCTTGGCTTCGATGGATGCCGGTTCAGTCCTCCAAGTCCTTGCCAGCGATCCTGAAACGCTACATGATATCCCATTGATGCTTGGCCGAACACCTCATGAACTCCTAACTGTAGAGTCACATGAAGGCGAGTATTCGTTCCTGATTGAGGTGAAAGGCGATGAGCGATGAAGTTCCTAGTATTGCTAAACTTCCAACTCAGTGGGGGATGTTTGACATTCACGTCTATCATGAGGAAGAAACTGGTCTTGACCATGTTGCACTGATGCTTGGTTCAATGACTGGACCGGACCCTGTTCTTTTGCGAGTTCACTCAGAATGTCTCACTGGTGATGCATTTTCCTCACTTCGCTGCGATTGTGGACCACAACTTCATGCAGCCATGGAAGCCATTGTTGACAACGGATGGGGCTGTTTGTTGTATCTTCGGCAAGAAGGTCGAGGGATCGGCCTGCATGCTAAAATTCAGGCATACCATCTTCAAGATCAGGGTGCAGATACGCTCGATGCGAATTTGCTCTTAGGCCATCCAGCGGATGGAAGGAATTACCAGATTGCAGCAACCATGTTGAATGACTTAGGGATTGGAGATGTTGCGTTGTTAACAAACAATCCTGACAAGGTTAAGCAACTTGAAGATCATGGCATCATCGTTTCTAAGACTGTACCATTGGTTGCAGGAGTGGGTCAAGACAATTTACACTACTTGCAAACAAAGGTTGAGCGAATGGGTCACACCATCGATTCAACGGACTTGGAATAAATGGGGCCGTGGCCGGGAATTGAACCCGGGCTGGCAGAACCACAATCTGCCGTGCTAACCCCTACACCACCACAGCCATAGGGAGTTGTCCGTCATAGGCGTGGTATTTCAACAATACGACGTCGTATCAAGAAACCCGTTGTTTGAAATGCTACCACCTAATCCTAGAACACATGCGACCAAAGTGGAATGCTATCTTCTTGTTCATGGTGCTGAGTTGTGCCCTTTGTTCCCCGTTGCTTTCAACTGCATCCGCTCGCTCCGTACACGAAACTGCAAGTTATGACTTGTTTCCACAAGGTGATTTGACCGATGCGGCCCAATGGGGGGTGAGTGCAACGACATCGTTTACGTCACAACCTGCGGCATACACCGAATCAATGGTTGCAGATCAACGCATTACAATGGTTCACGAACGTCCTCAACATACGGACACGTTGACGTATTGGGGAATGACAAGTCCTTCAGAATCAGAAAATGTAATTGGAGCACCTGATGGATTGTTCATGTGGTCAACAGGGCCCGTAATGAGCGTGCAGAGTTTTGATGTTGCTTCTTCTACACAATACACAATCACTGGAGTGAGCGTCCTTCTTGCATTCAAGATTACAGATGCTCTTCATATCGATTCCGTTCGTCTATCAATGGATTGGTCAAACGGTTCAGATATTCTTCGAACATGGTCAAATACAGGCTCAGCAATCGATTACATCAATGGTTCTCAGTATCAATTCGATGTGTCAACAGTTGACTCTTGGACATGGTCAATGCTGTCCACTGCCAAATTCACAATGGATTATGTTTCTGTTGGCCAGACCGATGATGCTCGTCTTGAATTGGATGCCATTGGAATTCAGGTGACGATGGAAACGCCGTGGTATGGTGGAGAAGTTGCAGAAGCCGTATCAACTGCAACGGGGCACGCACTCCCCATTCTCGATGTTGACATGAGCGTTGGTGATTACAATGGGATGTCTCTTTCAGTGTGTGGGTTGGAATCGAATGACGTTCAATCGATCGGTACGTGGACCAGTGAACCAATTGTGGTTCCTTCTGAACAATCGTTTGGTCGTATTCACTTCACAGTCAACGAATCGGGTACTGAAGCAAACGTGAGCGTACAATACGCAACTTCAAGCGATGGTGTATCGTTTTCTCCCTTTGGAATGTATTCTGGAGATGCATTGCCTGATGAGGATTACATTCAAGTTCGAATTTCAACAGATGTAGCTTGTATTGTTTCAGTTTCCATTGATATCAATGATCCAACAATTTCGATTGCAGGGCGAGTCTATGGTGATGTGTCTGGACTTGATCCGGTCTACTCACTGTGGGCAGTCTATGTTAACGACATCAATGTGGTGAGTCTACCAGTCGAGGCAGGTCAATTCAACCTTGATATCCCAATTGGACATACCTTCCTTGGGGCAAACTCAGATGTTGAAGTTCTCGTCAAAACGTGGTTTACATGGGATTCTGATGGAAGTGCACGAACCGCTGCATTGGAGATCAATTCCATTGATATTACTGGGGGCTATGACATCTATTACGATGAAGACCCCGTCTGCCAATTGGTGGGGGATCAGACTCTCGCTGAAGATGGTGGTGGATTATTTGTCCCTCTCCTCACGCGATGTACAGATGATCGAGGCATTCCCGAAGACCTTGTTGTAAGTTTTGAGAATTCTGCACCGACTGTGGTTGATGTATCGCTCGATCAAGGAGAAGTTCGCATATCACTCCAGTCCGAGCAATCGGGGGCTGCTCAAATTGTTATGACAGTGTCAGATGCTGCAGGAAACACTCACGTTGAAACGTTCAATGTCTTTGTTGAATCCATCGATGATCAGCCTGAGTTGAGTGAATTCCCTGCTATCGTTCAAGTTGAACACGCAGTTGAAACAACGATTCCTTTCGCTTGGTCTGATGTTGATAGTTCTGCCTCCTCAATAACGATGACCGCAAATCGTTCTTGGGTTGAGGTTGATTTGGATAACGAGATGGTGACCCTTACAGCCCCAACTCCCGGTTACACATCTGTTCTGTTGACTCTATGTGATGCAACCTCTTGCAACGAGCGTGTCCTCGATTTGCATGTTGTGTCGTTGCCGGACCTTGAAGTAACAGACCTCAAAGTCGGTGATGATTCGGATGGAGTGTTCACTGAACTGGAAACGGTTGAGAACGGGCAGTTCATCAAAGCACGAATCTATGTCGGAAATTATGGTTTTGCGAATGCTGAGATGGTTACGATTCGTTGCACAGTTAATGGGCAGGCGGCAGACATCGCAACAATCCCGACCCTGGCTCCAGGAGAGATCACGGTTGCTGAGTGTTCTTTCCAAACACCGGTTGATGGTGAATTCATGAATGTCGAGGCAATTGTTGATGGTGGAGGAGTCATTGATGAGAGGAATGAATCAAACAATGCAATGGAAACATCACTGACGTTAATTCAACCTGAAACCACGGAAATTAATGATGTATCATCCGGTCTTTCAACAACGGCGGTATACGTTGGCAGTGTAATCGTCCTGATTCTGATCATCGCTGGCTTCACATTCCTCGCTCCACCAAAGATTCGAAAATACGAGTGATTTCATGGACGTTCCTATTCTCTACAGTTTTCGACGCTGTCCTTATGCGATGAGAGCAAGAATGGCACTCCTTGAGGCTTGTATTCAAGTGGAACTCCGCGAAGTTGTGTTGCGTGATCGCCCTGAGCATATGATGGAGATTTCACCAAAAGGGACAGTTCCTGTACTCCTGCTTCCTGATGGAACTGTTATCGAGGAGAGCTTGGAAATTATGTTGTGGTCTCTGGATGAATCTTGGCTTGTGGGTGATTGGAAGGCGTTGATTGAAGGTAATGACAACGATTTCAAGCATCATCTAGATCGGTACAAATACAACAATCGGTACGAAAACCCACTCCCTTTGGAAGAACATCGGAACGAAGTTGTCAACATTCTTGAAGGGTATAATCAACGTCTTATCGAGTTTGAATATCTCTGTGGTGATTCGTGTTCAATCTCTGATTATGCACTCGCTCCCTTCGTACGTCAATTTGCCAATACGGATCGGGCATGGTTCGATGAATTGCCATTGCCCCATCTTCACCGATGGTTATCCTCCATTTTGGAAGATGAAATTTTTACCAATTGTATGGTGAAACATCCTCAATGGATGGATGGAGATGCACCTATCCTATTTGGTTGACGAATCGAAACCGAAAACAATGCTCAGGTGTCGGATAATGTCGAAAACGACATGAACATTCATAACGGTGAGATTTTTTGGAAGAGATGTTCCAAGACTGTGGGGGTCGTTCAGCATTGCTGATGGAATGGATGTGGGGACATGTCAGAATTGAAAATACGCATAGAAACAGAGGAGTTCATCTACGAAGAGTACTTTGAAGCTTGATCACCAGCGACGAGGGTAAACATCGTCGTTCATCAATACAGCTGATGGGCGTCCGATTTCTCCTTTTTCCAAGGTCGAGATGCTCTTGCTGTCAGTGTTCACTTTGACGAAACAGACTGCTTCGCCTTTGATGCTCGTGACGAGTACGTTTTGACCCGATGATAGATTGTCTGGGATTGAAACAAGTCCTGGGCGAAGCAAAGGTGCACCATGAGCAAGTGCTGCAACTGCACTGTCTTTGACGACAATCCGCGGAAGACCTGCAAGAAGCTTCTCGGTTGGATGAAGCATTCTCAGAAGAGCTTCTCCTTCATTACACTCTTTCCACAACCAAATAGCATCAGCGATTTCATGAAGTTGGACACAATCATTGAGCCCAAACCTTCCAGAATCCTCTCGTCGTAGTTCCTTTAAATCGACGGTCTGGTCGAGAAGAAGGCCCATGTCTCTAGCCATGGTTCGAATGTACGTTCCTGCCTCACAACGTATTCTGGCTACGATTCGCTTCGCAGATTGGTCAAGAAGCGTAAAATCATGGATTTTTCGTGTACGAACCTGAACACGCACTGCTGAAATTTCAGGAGGGACGTTGTAAATTCGTCCTGTTAGTTGTTCCATGACTTCACCAAGAGCTTCTTGATCAACTTCATTTTTGAATTGGAACACAGCGATGTATGTTTTGTTGTGTTCAAGAATCTGTTTCGTAAGTCGCATTGCTTTTCCTGACATCAAAGGGAGGACTCCAGTCGCAAATGGATCGAGTGTCCCTCCATGACCAAGACGTGGAAGTTTGAGCATGTCACGAACCCATGCAGCAACTTGGTGTGAAGTTGGGCCAGCGCCTTTGTCAAGGAGAAAGAATCCTGATTCAAGACGTTGCTCTATAGTTTTCTGATCAGGGTATGTGCCAAGCGCATCGTCCGTCTTCGCCTCATCATCAAGAATTATGTTGCCGCTCATTCCAATGCCTCCACTATTTCGAGAACCCGGGCCAGCACTTCTTGAGGGTTTAGGCTGGTGGCTTCGATTCGATGCGAGTATGGTTCAGGTTGCTCTGGGAGAAGATTGTACAATTCAAGGAAACGTTGTGCATCCACACTCGCCCTCTTATCACTGTCCTCAAGGATAGATTCAATCGATCCGCCTTCACGGTTTTGAACTCGCTTTGCTCGCTCGAATTCATCAACCTCAAGCCAGATGCGAGGAATCTCCAATTCCAACTGATGGGCCCACCAACCTGCGAGCCTACTCTCGACGATTGCTGGTGCTTGCTCATCGTTACGAAGCATCTCTTGCTTGAGAAGGGAGTCCAATTCACGATCGACATCAAGGTCATTCTTACAGAGTTCACCAAAATCGGAAAGCGTCATGTTTCGGCGTTTTGCTTCTTGCCGAAACAATTCCCCTCCATTGAGTGAATTCCACTCCTTTTTCTCACTCAATAATTTGACGAGTGTGCTGGTTCCACTCCCTGGATGGCCAGAGATTGTGATGCGAACCATTGCTTACACCCATTCGTGATAGCATACATTGCAACGCATGTTTCGTGGACCCTTTCGGTGGACATCATCGCTCATGCATTCTGGACAAACTTCGGAAACGGCTTGCTTTGGTTTGCTCTGTATTTGCTCGCTTTCCTTTTCAGAAGATTTGGCTTGCTTTTTAGGACCATTCTTCCTCGACCGGTTTCGACGCTGAGTTGCTTGTTTGGATTTTGCACCATCATCACTGACGACAAGATGGAGCAATGGTTCACTCAACTTTTCGTTAGCAAGGACAACTGGATGGTTTCGATATCGGATGAGTTTGATGTGACGATCAACGATACGACCGAGAGGTGCACTCATGCAGATGTACGCACATATCCATGCAGGAAAGAACAGGAACTTGTCGTCAAGAAGGTGCCATCGAGGCGCCCAGGGTAAGGAGACATAATCGACACGGAATGATTCAACAGCCGTTGTGAGCCAGGCAAAAATTCCAATGATGAAAATCATCGTGAACATCATAGGACGCATAGCACTCATCTGTACCTTGAGTTGTTCAGGCATCATTTGTTCACGGAGTGTGTTTGCTTTTTCCATGAGGATTGGGTCGCGACTCATCCGTCCGTCATTCATCATCTTTCGAACTTGAGATTGCCTGTGCCCTATGTGAGCTTGCTCGATTGGATCAGCGAAGAAATTCCGGAGAACTGTGTTCAACGTCATTGAAAATGTTCCGAGAATAAGAACGGTCAATATGAAAAACTCGGTTTCTGGTAGCACTGGAGCCAGAATTGGGTCTGCCATATTGCCCAGTGCATTTCGAATATTTGGATTGATGATCAGAAACGTCATCAAAATCATGACCAAGAGCATGGTCATCATCGAACCGTTTGGTGGGGGTGGTGGAGGTGCAGCACGATTCGCCATGAATCAACTGTATGGCATGGGGGTCATGAAGGTTGGTCTTCCGTTGGTTTCAAACGAGAGGATGTTCTCCTCCAATACATGCGACGAAAGGAACCTCTTGACGTGACAAAAACATGGGAATATCCTGTGCCGATGCCAATGCCTGGCCGGCCTGTGTGTTGCACAGAGGCTGAAGCGCTTGATCAACTGGAGCGGCTCGGTGTAACTGAGCGTATATTCTTGTGGACTGACGCTGAGAGAAGAACAATATCGGACTGGGGTTTTCTCGCAAGTGTTCGACAAGGTGTTCCACCAATTGGGATTGAGGCTGAGTTGAATGCTTGGTTGACCCAATACCCTACCGCTTGGCTTGCTGTTGATCTACGAGATGGTGTCATACCACCATCAACTCAAACTCCATTGAATGAATTGCTCGAAGCATCCAAGAGGAACGTTCTCATCATTGTGAGCAGTTCCTCGGATAACGAGGATTGGCCACAGTGGAAACTACCGTTTTAATTTAGATAAAGGTGTAATTGCACGCTGTGCAAATTGCTGCACCATGAGGATTTGAGGTGCCACAGATTGGACAGTCTTTGTCTGCTTCATCAACAGCTTCTTCGCTTGAGGTATCGTCGGATACTTCCTCTGATGCTTCTTCAGATTCCTCAGAATCATCACCTTCAGCAGTAAATGCCTTTGCAGCCTCAACAAACTCAGCCTTCTTGAGGTATCCATTATCATCAAGATCGAAATTCATTGAGTGAGCAAGGAATGCATCACGGTCTGTAATGTCATACTCTTCCATAACTCGGAGCATGATGTCTTCTCGGAATTTGATTTCTGGAACTTTTTCTTCTGCTTCAGATTCTTCAGCTCCTGTTTCTTCAGGTGTATCTTCCGAACCATCGCTTGATTCTTCTGAAACTTCTTCGACTGTTTCAGTTGATTCTTCGACTTCTTGTTCAACTGCATCATCTTCTGTTTCAAGTTCGTCACCGAAATGAGCGCCATGGAATCGGTTGAGTGCTTCTGCATCGATTTCCCCTTCGCCCTTGATTTCAAAGGAAACATCGAGACGTTCTCCCTTAGCAACGACAGGAACCTTCCAAGTAATTTCAATGCCTTCATCGGTCTCGGATGTTGACATGTCAACGTCGCTTCTCTTTTCTCCACCAGCACCACGAATGTGCCAATCTTTAATTTCGAAGTTGGAGGGGATGACATCACGAATAAAGACGTCTTGAAGTGCAGTATCTCCATTGTTTTCGAACAGAATAAGCACTTCATATCGGCCCTTTCCACCCATCGGAATGGCTTGCTTTCCAGCAGAGAAATTACGGCGAAGGTGGCTAACACGAACGGATGGTGCTTCTGGAGCGTCTCGCAAACAAACAGGTCCGAATTGTTCAGAACTGAATTGGAAACGAGCAGGTGCATCAACACGCTCATTTGCAGGAGATGGATCCGGAGCATTGAGTTTGTATGAGATTTCAAGCGTCTTGCCCGGTTTCAAACCGATTGGACCCTTCGTCCCAACAGTGAGGGTCATGGTATGGCCATCGCCGTCTGGTGAACGGTGTTCTTTCTCGAGAGTAATCCCTGCAGAAAGTTCACTCTTCCACTGATCTTCGCCAAGTTCCTTTCCGTTAACAGAGATGACCATTGCATCCATGTCTGGAGCTTCGAACAACCCGGGTATATCGTCAGTGATTCGCATTAAGTTAATTGTTGCAGAACCAGTGTTCTTGACAACCATGTTGGCTTCAACCCCTTGTGGGCGGAACGATCTCAATGTATCCGTTGAGTATGTCTTGGCGATTTCAGCATCGACGACTGTAAAGGAACTCTCTTCAAGTTTCAATGTTCCCTCGGTCTTTCGTGTCGCTCTTGGCAGGACAGTGTAAGAGAGGTCGTAGGTGAAGTCAGGCTCTGCGGTAGCCATAATAGTCCGCTCATCACTTTCCCACTTTCCTTGAGGGTGAACGTCTTCTTTCACATCGCTAACATCGAAGAGAAGATCATCGCTGCCTTTCATGCGAACTTGGAGCTTAACCAAATCCACTGCGAATGATGAGCGGTTCTCGAATATAGTTTGGCAAATCCAGTTGTCTGGACGTTCGTCTTCACGAACACGCATGTAGGTGAAACCTCTGCAGAATGCATCGAGGTCACGGAACGCAAGATTCGACAATGTTGAATCCGCTTCGTAAGTTGCTTGAGCGATACCCGCCTTGGTTGTACCTGTCGAGGTAACCTGAATCTCTCCTTCAATGGAGAGGACTTGCTTCTCGCCAGGTTGCAGTGTTCCAACTGACCATGCGAGCGTTCCGTCTTCGATTGTTGACCCAGCAGTGTGTGTAAATGTTAGGCAATCAGGGATGTCACGAGTTACATTGACGTTGTTCAAGTGCACGCCAGATACGTTTTCTACTTCAAGAGTGAGTGCAACGGCTCCGGGCTCTTCTGAAAGTGCAATACTCAATGAGCGCTCGTTGTCGCGTGCAGGATTCGTATCAAGTGCTTCTCGAAGAATCAACATTTGTGCGTTGGATACGGAGTACTTCTTGACGTAATTCTTTCCGGCTTCTAGTTCATCAACAGAAATCTGGTCTCCACCGATATCGGTTGATTCAGCATTATCCAACAAGACATCGATGTCGTAGATTCTGTCTTCTGAGGATGGGTTGTTTACGGTGAGAGTCCCTTGAATCTTCTGTTTGACCACAGTTCCATCATTCGATAGTGTTGCAGTCTCAACTTCATGGAGCGTCCCCTCAAGTTTGTCTCCTGGGACTTCATCGACTTCAGCACTTGATCGGATTGTTGCCCCAGCAATTTCTCCGATTTGGACTGCATTTTCGCCTGATGGCATCAATGGATCATCCACTGGTTCAGCGGGTGCCAAAGGAGAAAGAAGCGCATCTGTTGCTGGTGCTTCTTCCGTAATTTCCTCTGGAGGGCTCAACGGAGCGAGTAAATCTAGACCTGGTGGAG
>TARA_B100001113_G_scaffold98990_1_pt1 | contig 24645 bp, 24 predicted proteins | sample TARA_B100001113 | Tara Oceans TARA_B100001113 (sample SAMEA2622402) | marine metagenome | biome: marine biome (ENVO:00000447); feature: deep chlorophyll maximum layer (ENVO:xxxxxxxx); material: "saline water (ENVO:00002010), including plankton (ENVO:xxxxxxxx)" | depth 50 m | reverse complement strand
TTCTTGACAAATTTTTCAACTATAACTTTAGCAAGTTCAATTGTGATGTTTTTACGGTTAAATGATGATTGAGCCATCAGTGAGATTATAGCACCTTCTAATTCCCTTACATTTGTTTTGATGTATTTAGCTACATAAAAAATTATCTCATCATCCATTTCAACTCCATCACGATTTAGTTTGTTTTTGATAATTGAAACTCTTGTTTCGTAGTCCGGCGTCTGAAGTTCTGCTGACAGTCCCCATTTAAATCTTGAGAGAAGCCTTTGTTCAATTTCTTGCATGTCTACAGGTGCTTTGTCTGACGTAAGAACAAGTTGTTTACCATTTTGGTGAAGGTGATTAAAAATATGGAAAAAGACATCTTGTGTACCAGACTTTCCTGAAAAGAATTGAACATCATCAATTACTAAAACATCAATGAGTTGATAAAAGTGAATAAAATCATTTCTATTATTTTTTTTCACTGACTCAATATATTGTTGTGTAAATTTTTCAGCAGATATGTATAAAACTGTTTTTTCAGGAAATTTTTGTTTTATGTTAATGCCAATGGCATTGGCTAAGTGAGTCTTACCTAAGCCAACTCCTCCAAATATCAACAATGGGTTAAATGATGTTCCACCAGGTCTATTAGAAACTGCATAACCAGCAGATCTAGCCAACCGGTTTGAATCACCTTCCAAAAAATTATTAAAGTTATAATTTGGATTTAATTGGGAATCAATTTTTAAATTTTTAATACCAGGAATTACAAAGGGGTTTGTTAATTCTGTCTTAAAGTATGTTGAAGATCCCTCGATCTTTTGTGATTTCATTTTAGGTTTATACTCACTAGGTATTTTTTCAGTGAAGGACTTAGCAGATCCAAAGGAATTCTCCATTTTAATAACATAAACAAGTTTGGCCTCTTTACCTAGCTCTTTAGTTAATGCAATTTTTAGCAGTTTGACATAGTGCTCCTCAAGCCATTCATAAAAAAATTTGCTAGGCACTTGAACACTAAGAATATTATCATCTAATTTGACTGGAAGAATTGGTTCAAACCATGTTTTATAAGCCTGTTCTTGTATGTTATCTTTTATAAACTCAAGACAATTATTCCACACAGATTCTAAGCTCATACTTATATAATATTTTTAAATTGTTGTTACTAGACGATTGAATCGGAGAACTAATTCAATTGTTAATAAGTCAAACAAATATGTACATTTTTTTTTTAAAAAAAAATCATTTTACTATTGATTTTTAAAAAAGTTTTTTTGAACTTATAAAACAACAATAAATAGGTGAATTTGAATACAAAAAAATCATTCAATTCAAAAATAATAGCTAGATATTCGGAGACAGATTCGATGTCATATGTTCACCATAGTAATTATCTTAAGTACTACGAGATTGGTAGGTTAGCCTGGTTTAAAAATATAGGTTTTTCTTATAAAAAATTAGAGGATGAAGGAATAATTCTTCCTGTTGTAAGAACAAATATAACTTTTAGAAGACCAGCTTATTTTGAAGATGAATTAGATTTACAAACTACTTTAATTAGTGAACCATCCTACTCAATTGAGTTTAATTACAAAATCTTCAAAAAAACAGAATTAATCAATGAAGGCTATACCAAGTTAGTTTTTTTAAATAAACAAACTAGTAAGCCAATCAGATGTCCAAAAAAAATAATTAATGCTATTTTTAATTAAAAAATATTTGAATTAAATCATCATTAATTTTAAACTCATTATTTGGCTCTAAATTTATTTTAGGTGACTTAATACCTTCAAATATTTTTTTTTCATTTTTGATTATTCTTACTTCATCCCAACAATTATTTTTAATGAACATATCTAATGTTTTTTTACCTCCTTCAACAATAATTGATTGAATATTTTTTTTAAAGAGGGATTTGTTGAGCTCATCAATTTTAAGTTTGTGATTATTGGAAATAAGTTGAAAATTTTTATTGTGAATTTTTCCGCTTCTCGTTATAACGAACTTAGACGGATTGTTCTTATCCCAATTACGAGAGTCTAAAATTGGATTATCAGTTCGGTAAGTTGTACCACCTACTAAAATAGCATGCTCTTGACTTCTCCATTTGTGAACTAGCTGTCTACTGAAATTATTGGAAATCCAGTATGGTCTACCACTTTTATTTTTTGTTGGACTTATGAAACCATCATTTGTTTCAGCCCATTTTAAAATAATATATGGTCTTCTTTTTTTATGAAATGTAAAAAACCTTTTGTGTAGTTCTTTACATTCATTTTCTAAAACACCATATTTAACACTTACATTGTTATCTTTTAAAAAATTAATACCACCTCCATTAACAAGTACATTAGGATCCTTACATCCAATAATCACGTTCTTAATATTTTTTTTAAAAATTGCATTACAACAAGGAGGTGTTTTGCCGTAGTGTGAACAAGGTTCTAATGTAACAAATAGGGTTGATTTTTTCAAAATATCATAATCATTTATATTATTAATAACATTAATTTCTGCATGATTTTCCCCATGTTGACTGGTAAAGCCCTCTGATATTATTTTACCATCATAAAAAAGTAAACAACCAACGTTTGGATTTGGATAGGTTTTTCCAAGTGCTTTTTGTCCTAAATCAATGCATCTTTGCATTAAATTTTGATGGTTCATAAATATATACGCTATTATTAAATCTTATTGTAATTTAATAAAATGAAAATTGATATAAGAGAAATACAAGAGAAAGATAATCACAAAATTAAACAAGTTTTAATCAGTGTTATGACTGAGTTCGGTGTCCCTGATCATGGGACTGCTCTTCAGGATGACGAACTTGATAATATGTCAAATGCTTACACTGAAAATAATTCAATTTATTATGTTGTTTTAGCAGATAATATTATTTGTGGAGGTGCTGGAATATCTAAGCTTAAAGGAACAAACAAAAATATTTGTGAGCTTCAAAAAATGTATTTTTTACCTAATATCAGAGGCAAGGGTATTGGATCAAATTTAATTACTAAATGTCTTGATTTTGCTAAGAAAAGCCAATACAATCTTTGTTATATTGAAACCATGTACAATATGATTGATGCTCAAAATCTTTATAAAAAAAACGGATTCGTCTATATAGATCATCCAATGGGTGATACAGGTCATAGCTCATGCCCTGTATGGATGACACTAAAGTTATGAAATTAGGTTCTTTAAAAAAGTTTTTTCATGATGAACTAAATCAGAGTCATTCTCGAGGAGAAATAGACTCTTTATTTTTTACAATAATTAATTTTTATCTTGATTTATCTAAAGTTGATTATTTGCAATGCCCAAATAAAGAAATAAATCAAACTCAATTTCAAAATATTTTCAACAAAGTAAAATTGTTAAGTAAAAATATGCCTATACAATATGTTCTAGGTGAAGTAGTGCATAAAAATCTTAAATTTTATCTTAATAAAAATGTATTAATTCCTAGACCAGAAACAGGTGAATTATGTGATTGGGTAATTTCTAACACTAGAAAAAATTCAAATATTCTTGATATTGGTACTGGCTCAGGCTTCATTGCAATTATTTTAAAAAAATACATTAGTAATGCTAAAGTTGAAGCTTGGGATATTTCGACAAAGGCAATTGAGTTAGCCAAAAAAAATGCAGAAATTAACAACATAGATGTGGATTTTAAAATAGTAGACATTTTAAAAAAAAACAGTGTAAAAGCAAAATTTGATGTGGTAGTTTCTAATCCACCATATGTTGACATTAAAGAAAAGATAATGATTGATTCAAAAGTAAAAGATTTTGAACCTCACTCAGCTATTTTTGTGGAAAGCGATGATAATATGATTTTTTATAAAAATATCATTAATAAGTCTAAGACATTATTAAATAAAAATGGTTTCTTATATTTTGAGTCCCACTCATCAAGGATAAATATTTTAGAGAATATGCTAAAGATTAATAACTTTAAAAAAATTATTATTAAAAAAGATTTATTCGGAAAAAAAAGAATGATTTCAGCTCAAAAATGAACATTGAAAGTAAAATATATCAACTGAGGGATTCATTACATAGACATAATTATCTATACTATATGTTGGATAAACCTGAGATATCTGATTTAGAATTTGATAAAATGCTTAAAGATCTAGAGGAATTAGAAAAAAAATATCCAGATTATAAGGATCCAAATTCACCAACACAAAGAATTGGAAGCTCTCTAAATAATGATTTTGACTCTGTTGAACATAATTTTCCAATGTATTCTTTGGAGAACTCATATTCAAAAGAGGAATTAATTAAATGGAAAGATCGTTTGGTTAAAATTTTAAATACTGATAACATATCTTTTTCTTGTGAATTAAAACTTGATGGTGTTTCAATTTCATTAAGCTATAAAAATGGCAGTCTGGTTAGAGCTTTAACTAGGGGTGATGGCCAGAGGGGAGATGATGTTACGAAAAATGTAAAGACTATAAATACAATACCATTAAAAACATTAAAAAAAATTGATTATGATTTTGATATAAGAGGAGAAGTTGTAATTGAAAAAAGGGATTTTGAGGAATTAAATAAAATAAGGTTAAAAAATAATGAGGAGCCCTATATGAACCCCAGAAATACTGCATCTGGAAGTATTAAATTAGTGAGCAGTAAAGAAGCAAGAAAAAGACCACTTAAATGCTATTTTTTTCAAATTGTTTCTGAAAACAATCCATTCAAAACGCAGTCTGAATCATTGAATATTGCAAATGAGTTAGGATTTAATATTTCCAGTACTCATAAGTATTGTAAAAATTTAAATGAGGTTTTTGATTATATCAATTTTTGGGATACTGAGAGAAAAAATCTAGATTTTGAAATTGATGGTATAGTAGTAAAAGTTAACAGCTTTAAAATGCAAACCAAATTAGGTTTTACATCCAAATTTCCTAGATGGGCAATAGCCTTTAAGTTCAAAACTGAACAGGTATCAACAAAACTTATAGATGTAACATATCAAGTGGGTCGTACAGGTGCAATTACACCTGTAGCCAATCTAAGCCCAGTGTTATTAAATGGTACGATAGTTAAAAGAGCTACACTTCATAATGAAGAACAAATAGAAAAATTAGATTTGTTTTATAATGATATAGTATTTGTCGAAAAAGGTGGTGAAATTATCCCTAAAATTATATCTGTGGATAAAAAATTTAGAGATAATTCACAATCAAAAGTAAATTTCATTCAAAATTGTCCAAGTTGCGATAGCCAATTACAAAAAATTGAAGAGGAAGCTCAACATTATTGTGTTAATAGTTTAAATTGTCATCCTCAGATAGTTGGGAGATTCAAACATTTTATCTCACGAAAAGCAATGAATATTGATGGTTTTGGTTCAGAAACAATTGAAAGATTATTAGAAAAAAATATTATTAAAAACTTTGACGATATATATAATATCAAAATTGATCAGTTAGTGGGACTGGAAAGAATGGCACAAAAGTCAGCTGAAAACCTTTTTATTGCAATAAATGAATCCAAAAAACAACCTTTTAACAAGGTCCTATTTAGTTTAGGAATAAGATACGTTGGTGAAACCGTTTCAAAAAAATTAACCACACATTTTAAATCAATTGATGAATTAATAAACGCAAACCATGAAGATATTTTAAATGTCGACGAAATTGGTGAAAAAATAGCTGCCAGTTTAATTGCATACTTTGGTTTTGCAAAAAATCTTGAGTTAATAGAAAGATTAAAAAATCATGGTCTTATTTTTCATCAAAATATAAACTTGATTACTGGATCATCACTTAAAGGATTGAGTTTTGTAGTTACTGGTACATTTGAGAATTTTAACAGAGACAAAATAAAAGAAATAATAGTTAATAATGGTGGAAGAGTATCAAGTAATATTTCATCAAAATCTTTAATTATTGAAGGTGAGTCACCTGGACCCTCAAAAATTAAGAAGGCTGAAAAATTAGGAATAAAAACCCTATCAATCGAGGAATTTATCAGTTTTTATCAAATTAAAATTTAATGTTAAAAAAACTTTTTAATAATTTAAAAGAAAGGTTTCTTGAAAATAAGATAAAGGAGTCTATATTGATATTAAAATCATCAACTAGATCACCAAAAAAACCAATAAAGTCTATTGGATGCATAGTTGATACAAACCTAGACTTGGATTATTCGGATATTTTGGATTTAGCAATAGAAATGGGTTTGAAAGAAAAAGATATTAAGATAATTAGCTATTCTAATAGTTTTTACAATGACCCTTTTTGTAAAATGAGAATATCTGATAAATCTGTAAACTTTTATGGGAATATTATTTCAGCTGATGCGGAGGAATTTACATCCAGTAGTTATGACATGTTAATTAATTACTTTGGGGATAACAGAATATTAACATTATTATCATCCAAAACAAGAGCAAAATTTAGAGTTGGTTTTGATAGTTCAAACCAAAATATCAATGATATTATCTTTACCGACATTTTTAATAATTTTGGAAAGTTTAGAAGTCAACTAATTAAATACTTAAAATATATAAAGTGAGTAATTTCATTTTAAAAGGTAATTATAAAATTAATCCATTCATTGTGGAAAAAAATAAATCTCCATTCGCTGGTGTTGGAGTAGCTGTTATTACACCATTTGACCAAAATAATAAAATTGATAAGGAATCTATTTATAAAATCAGTGATCATTTATTCCATAATGGTATTTCATATGCTGTAGTTCAGGGCACAACAGGCGAATCATCAGTCCTTAATAATGATGAAAAAGAAGAAGCCAATTCAATTTTTCTTGATGCTTTCAAAGACAGAATACCGCTAATACTTGGAGTCAGTTCTAATGATACAAGATATTTAACTCAACAAATTTCAAAAACTAATTTATTGGGCTTTGAAGCAATAATGTCTGTATGCCCTTATTACAATAAACCGTCTCAAGAGGGTATTTTTCAACATTTTAAAAATATATGTGATGTATCACCAATTCCTCTATTACTTTATAATGTTCCAGGAAGAACCTCTTGCGATATGAAAAATGATACAATTATAAGATTGAGTGAATATTCCGATAAAATTATTGGTGTTAAAGAAGCATCAGGAGACGTGTCAAGAATTTTGGAACTTAGAAAAAAGCTTAAAAGAAATTTTTTGATTATTTCCGGTGATGATTTTACAATGATTGATGCTATAAGAAACGGTGCTGATGGAATAATCTCAGTGGCTGCCAATGCATATCCTGAATATATGCATAATACTTATCTATCTTTAATTTGGGAAAATGACAATAAAGTTCCAAACGTTGTTAAGGAAATAGGAACTTTTGAATCTTCAACATTTTTAATGAATGAATTTTTTAATTTAATTTTTGAGGAAGGAAATCCATCAGGGATTAAGTATGCACTTCAATGTTTAAATTTGTGTAATGATAAAGTTAGATTACCTTTGACAACTGTTTCAGATGATCTAAAAGTTAGAATATCTCATTTTATAAAAAAAAACAATTTTAATGAATAGAAATTTAAAAATAATCTTTGTCGCCTTTTTATTCTTTTTTTTGAATTCGTGTAATGAATTTCAAAAACTTCTAAGAAACGAGGATGTTAAATTAAAGTATGAGATGGCTGAAAAGTATTATGAGAATGAAGAATGGAGAAGGGCTAGTACACTATTTGAACAAATTCAACCACAATACAGAGGAAAACCACAAGGAGAAAGAATTACTTTTTTTTATGCAAATAGTTTATTAAATAAAAAAAATTATGTTTTGGCAGCTTTTCAGTTTGAAAGTTTTGTGAAGTCATATCCAATTAGTCAAAAAGTGGAGGAAGCTGCATTTTTAGGTGCTTACTGTTACTATAAACAATCACCCAAACATAGCTTAGATCAAGATGACACTCGAAAAGCAATTGAGAAATTACAAAACTTTATAAACTATTATCCATATTCTGAAAAACTGAGTGAAGCAAATGATTTAGTTCAAGAATTAAGAATTAAACTTGAGTTTAAAGCTTTTGAAATTGCAAAACAATACAACACAATCCGTGATTATACATCGGCAATTAAGGTCTTAAACAGTTTTATTTCAGACTATCCAGGAACCCCATATCGAGAGGATGCTCTTTATTATTTATTTGATTCAAATTATAAGTTGGCAATAAATAGCATACCTGCTAAAAGACTTGAAAGATTAAATAATGCAGTTAAAGTGTATGATGAACTAATCAAAGACTATCCTGAAACAAAATTTTTTAATGAATCTGAAAAGAAGATTAAGGCTGTAGAGAAAGAAATTGCTATATTTGCGGCCGACAAATCATAAAACTATGGATTTTAAAAAAGTAAATGCTCCAACCTCAACTGTAACATACGATAGAGATAAAATTGATTCACAGTCTGAAAATATATACAAGGCAATTTCAATTATCTCAAAGAGAACAATACAAATTAATGAGGATATTAAAAAGGAGCTGATTAGTAAGCTCGAGGAATTTGCGACACCAAGTGAAAACTTGGAAGAAATATTTGAAAATAAAGAACAAATAGAAGTTTCAAAATTTTATGAGAAACTTCCCAAAGCTCATGCCATAGCCATTGATAATTGGTTATCTGAAAAAATATACCACAGAAAGCCGGAGGAGGAAAAATAAATTTATATGTCGGTTCTCAAGGATAAAAATATCCTGCTTGGCGTCTCTGGCGGAATTGCTGCCTACAAGTCCATTACATTACTTAGGTTATTAAAGAAAAATGGGGCAAATGTTCAAGTAATCTTCACCAAATCAGCCCATGATTTTGTAACATCATTAACTTTTTCGACTCTTTCTAAAAGAAATGTTTTAACTAATTTTTTTGAAGAAGATGATGAATCTAAGATTTGGAATAATCATGTTGAATTAGCTGAGTGGTCAGATTATTTTTTAATTGTTCCTGCAACATCATCTACTATTTCAAAAATGGTAACAGGTAATGCTGATAATTTACTAATTGCAACTTACTTATCATGTAAATCCCAAGTTTTCTTTGCTCCAGCAATGGATTTAGAGATGTATAAATCTTCTTCTACTAAAAATAATATTTCAACTTTGGAAAAAAAAGGTGATATTTTGATCAAACCAGGAATAGGATCTCTAGCAAGTGGTTTATCTGGAGAAGGAAGGGTAGAGGAGCCTGAAAAAATTCTTGAAATTATTATCAACTCTATCAAAAAAAAATTAATTTTTTTTGGTAAATCATTGTTGGTTACAGCTGGTCCAACCTATGAGATGATTGATCCTGTTCGATTTATTGGAAATTTATCAAGTGGTAAAATGGGTTTTGAGATTGCAAAAAAAGCTGCTTCTCTTGGTGCTCAAGTTCATTTGATTTCAGGCCCTTCAAATGAAATTTCGGATGATGAAAATATAATCCTACAAAGAATTATCTCTGCAGATGATATGTATAATGAATGTCTTAAAATTTTTCCTAAGGTGGATATCTGTATAATGTCGGCAGCCGTTTCTGATTTTAAGCCATTAAAATTTTTTAAAAATAAAATTAAGAAGGGAACATCTAAACTAAATAAAATAGAATTAGTTGAAAACAAAGACATAATAAAAAGTCTCAGTTCTATTAAAAGAAAAAGTCAAAGAATAATTGGTTTTGCTCTTGAGAATGATAACGAATTAGCTAATGCAAAGCAAAAATTAAAAAATAAAAAATTGGATGCAATCGTATTAAATTCACTTAATGATACTGGCGCTGGATTTAACACTGACACAAATAAAATAAGTTTCATAACTTCAGATTCAATTAAAGATTTTGCTTTAAAAAATAAAACAAATGTTGCCGAAGATATTTTACTTGAAATATTTAATTTATAGTCTACTTTTTTTTACTCAGTTTAGCTTTTCTCAAGAGCTGAATTGTAAGGTTACAATAAATTATACATTGGTTAATCAAACAGAATCTAGTATTTTTTTAGAGTTGGAAAATAAAATTGAAGAATTTGTAAATAATAAAAAATGGACCAATAAAGTTTATAAGGAATTTGAGAAAATTAACTGTTCTTTCTTTATAACAGTTTTAAATTATTCAAATAATTCATTTCGTGTCAATGTAGAAATAAACTCTTTTAGACCAGTTTTAAACTCCAATTTTGAATCAAACAATTTTTTATTCAGAGATAATGGAGTAGATTTTACATTTGACACCAACCAATCAATTATTTTTTCTGAAAGAAAATTTGAATCAGACTTATCTTCATTACTTGCTTTTTACTCTCATATAATAATAGGTTATGACAATGATACTTTTTCTGAAAATTCTGGTTTAGATAATTATTTACTAGCCAAAAAAATATTAGATTTTAGTTCAAGTTTTTCAAATTCTCAAATGTGGACCCCATCCTATAATGGAGGAAGGATTAATAAATTTTGGCTGGTTGATAATTTGACATCATCAAATTACTTACCCATTAAACAGGTAAATTATAATTATCATCTTAATGGTTTAGACTTGATGATTGATAATAAAATATCTGCTAAGGAAAATATAATCAAATCCTTTAAAAATTTTGAGAAAATCAATAGATTCAGACCAAATTCACTTTTACAACAAATGTTTTTTCAATCAAAAAACATTGAAATATTAAATTTATTTTTAAATTCTGATAATAAATCTGAAATTGAAGAATTTAAAAAGTTATTAATTACTGTAGCTCCCTTCTACACAAATAAATGGGAAAAACTATAGAATAAATTATTTTGTTAGTAAAACTGTCGATAAAAAATTATGTTTTAATAGAAGATCTTTCAATAAACTTTGGAGACGGATTCTCTGTTTTAACTGGCGAAACAGGTGCAGGTAAATCTGTAATATTAGCTGCTTTAAATTTATTATCAGGATCAAGAGTTGACCACAAAATTGTTGGGCCAAGTTTTAAAAAATGTATAGTTGAGGGTGAGTTCAAAATTATTAATGAATCTTTTTCTACTTTTTTTCAAAAAAACGACCTGGATCACGACGAAATCACAATTATTAGGCGAGAAATATTAAATAATGGTAAATCAAGAGCTTTCATTAATGATTCACCTGTGAAATTAGAAACTTTAAAAATTCTCTCTGAAAAGCTAATTAATATCCATACTCAGAATCAATCTCATATTTTATCCAATGATAATTTGTTTTACAATTTATTAGATATGTATGCTGATCAAGACAATAAAATTAAGATCTACAAAAATTTATTTAATGACTTTAATTTATTGAACAAACAATTAGATTTATTAAAAGAGGAGAAAAATAATTATTTAAACAATTTAGAATATAATAAGTTTATTTTCGATGAAATTGACAAAATGAATTTAGTTGATGGAGAAAAATCAAAACTTGAGAAATCCTTTGAGGATATGAGAAATTACGATAAAATAAGTAACCTCTTAGATGAATTTAAGAATTTTTCAGTGTTAAATGATGAAACTGTAATTGAGAGATTGTTAAAACTTTCTAATACAGCTGGCAGAATCAGTAAATATTCTAATGAATTTAAAAGTTTTACTGAAAGATTCACCAAATTAAATATTGAAATCGATGATTTATTTATTTCAATCAATAATTATATAAATAATTTATCTTTTGATCAAAACAATTTTGAAAATACTCAGAGTAGACTCTATAAAATCAATGAACTTGAAAAAAAACATAATGTAACTTCTATTTCAGATTTAATTAACAAGAAAAATGAACTAAAAAAACTTTTAGATAATTCAGAGTACCACAGTGAAAAGATCAATGCCATTACGAATCAACTAGATATCTTAAAAAGTAAAATGTTAGAAATTGCAAAAAAAATTAGTTCATCTAGAAAATTATCTTCAAACAAGATTCAGAACGAAATGGAAGTAGTTTTTAAAAAACTTGCATTAAAAAATTCAAAAATAGAATTTAATCTAACAGAAACTAACGATTTCAACAGTAATGGTATAAACGATATTGAAGTTTTGTATAAACCCAATAAACAGTCAAAATCTAATATTTTGTCTAAAATAGCATCGGGAGGTGAGAAATCAAGAATATTATTTGCAATTAAATCTATTTTAGCTAAAAAGATTGATTTACCCACATTGGTTTTTGATGAAATTGATTCTGGTACATCTGGAGAGATAGCAAATACCATTGGTAAAATGATGAAGAGCATAGGTAAAAAAATTCAAATTATTGCAATAACTCATCTTCCGCAGGTCGCGTCACTTGCAGAAAATCATTTTAAAGTTTTTAAAACAGAAAGTGAAAAAAATATAATTATCAATATTAAAAAACTTGATAAATCGACAAGAATTGAAGAAATTGCATCTATGATTTCAGGTGAAAATATAACGGAATCAGCTATAAGTCAGGCACACGAGTTGCTTAAATAATACTATATTTAACATGATATGAGCAATAATCTATTAAAAAATAAAAAAGGAATAATTTTTGGAGCTTTAGATGAAAATTCTATTGCTTGGAAGACAGCAGAAAAAATACAAGCTCAAGGTGGAGAATTTGTTCTAACGAATGCACCTGTCGCCCTAAGAATGGGTAAATTAAACGATTTATCTAAAAAAACAAATTCCCTATTAGTTCCAGCAGATGCGACGAGAAATGAAGACTTGGAATCCTTAATTGACAAAACACTTAAACATTTTAATGGTAAAATTGATTTTGTTTTACACTCCATTGGAATGTCTGTCAATGTTAGGAAAGGAAAATCATATACTGATCTTAACCATGACTGGTTAACAAAAGGTTGGGACGTATCAGCGGTATCATTCCATAAATTGCTTCAGGTTCTATACAATAAAGATGCAATGAATGAATGGGGAAGTATTGTAGCGCTGTCATACATGGCAGCTCAGAGAGTTTTTCCCAACTATAATGATATGGCTGATAATAAAGCATATCTTGAATCTGTAGCAAGAAGCTTCGGATATTTTTTTGGGAAGGAAAAAAAAGTTAGAGTTAATACTATAAGTCAATCTCCAACCCCAACAACTGCAGGTCAAGGAGTAAAAGGTTTCGATGGTTTTATAAATTATGCTGAAAAAATGTCTCCACTTGGAAATGCATCTGCTGATGACTGTGCTGATTATACAGTCAGCTTGTTCTCAGATCTTACTAGAAAGGTAACACTTCAAAATCTATTTCATGACGGTGGTTTCAGTAATGTCGGTGTAAGTCAAGAAATTATTGATATTATTTCTGATAATAGTTAATTCAACCTATTAATTATAATGTTTTCAATTGGTTTAACAGGAAGTATTGGTGCTGGAAAAACTTTTGTTGCTGACATTATGAAAACAAATCATAATTTCAAAATATATAATTCCGATTTATGTGCAAAAAAAATAATTAATAATGATAAATCAGTTATAGATAGTATCAAATCAAATTTCGGAAATGAATCATATATTAATGGGAAATTCAACACTAAACATATATCAAAAATTGTATTTGAGAACGAATTAGAACTTAAAAAACTAAACAATATTGTTCATCCTAGAGTTTTTGAAGACTTTGAAAAATATAAGTTAAAACACTCAAATAAAATTATTGTTGTTGAATCTGCATTATTATTTGAAACAGGAATGTACACGTCAAATGATTATAATATTCTTATTATTTGTCCAGATAGAATCAAAATTGAAAGAGTTTTAAAAAGGGATAAATCAAGTAGAGAAAATGTTTTAAAAATATTAAATAATCAATGGAATGATTCCGAAAAAGCTGAACTTGCAGATTTTGTAATTGAGAATATTAATAAATTAGATACTCAAAAAAAAGTTTATAAATTAATGAGTAATATTATTTCTATTTATGAAAAAGATTAGTTTTTCATTATTAATTTTTTTGATGACTGCCTCTTTGATTGGAATAATCTTAGTACAAAGCTTTTGGATAAAAACTACAATAGACACAAAAGAAAGACAATTTTCTTTAAACGTAAATCAAGCATTAAAAACAGTAACTGACGATATTAAAAGTAGAGAGATGAGGGACTATCTAGCTGTATATCAGAAATTAATTGATAGTATCGGAAGTCCAAAAGAATCTCAATTAACATCCGTTTTTCAATACGTCGATAGAAATCAGAACACCAATAAAACCTATATCTATTCACAAGGTATTCTAGAAGACGATTATAATATTACTTCCAAATTAATTGAACCAATTAGTGATGATTCTCTAACAATTATAGACTATACCAAGCTAAAAACTACTACAATCATTGATGAGGCTTTTGATCGTGAAATGCAAAACATGACATCGATTGAAAGGCTACAAAGAGTTGAAAAAATGTCATTAATAGATCAAGCTAAATACTCTTCAATTTTTAGTGACTTAGCTGATCTTAAACCTATTCATAAAAGAGTTAGTAATATAGAAATTGAATTACTATTACAAAAGGAATTTAAGAACAGAGATTTAGATTTAGATTTTGATTATAGAGTTTTTAATGGTCAATTAGCAACTAAGGTTGGTTCAGATAGATATACTAACCTCGAGGGCTTATTTAAATATAGTATGCCTATTTTTGAGGATGAGGAGGGTATAAGTCAATACTCTTTAGTTGTTGGATTTCCTAACAGAACAAATTACTTGAGGTCATCTATTTCATATCTAATTGTTCTTTCGGTTTTATTCACACTCATAATCATACTCTCATTCTATTTTACTGTTTTAAATTCGATTAAACAAAAAAATATTTCTGAGATGAAAACAGATTTCATTAATAATATGACTCATGAATTTAAAACTCCGATTGCCACAATTGACTTAGCATTGAATGCCATAAAAAATGATAAGATTAAAATTAATGAGAAATTAAAACTTAAGTATTTAAACATCATTAATGAAGAAAATAAAAGAATGAATAAACAAGTTGAAAATGTTTTAAAAATTTCTCAGCTTGATAAGGAGAAGATAACCCTTATAAAAACAGAACATGATTTACATGATGTTATAAATGAGGCTATTTCACGAATTACTCTATTACTAAAAACAAAAGATGGTGTAATTAAACCAAATTATAATGCTACTAAGTCAATGTTAAATTTATCATTTGAAGATTTAACAAATGTATTTGTCAACATATTTGAAAACTCAATCAAATATTCAATTTCAAATCCTGAAATTGAGGTTAGCACCATAAATAAAAATAATCAGATTTTAATTCATGTGTCTGATAATGGTATGGGGATGTCAAATAAGGTTAAATCAAAAATATTTGACAAATTTTACAGAGAATCTCAGGGTAATATTCATAACGTTAAAGGCCATGGTTTGGGTTTATCATTCGTAAAAAAAATTGTGGATTTGCATAGTGGTACAATTTCTGTATCTAGTCAACTAAAAAAAGGAACAGAATTTCAAATTATTTTTGATATCTAATGTCAGTAAAGAAAAAAATATTAATTGTTGAAGATGATCATAACTTTGGTTCAATACTCAAAGACTATTTATCATTACATAAATATGAAACAACCCTGGCCAAGAATGGGATTGAGGGTCTCGAGAAATTTAAAAAACACGAATATGATTTATGTATTTTAGATGTGATGATGCCTTTTAAAGATGGATTTTCACTAGCTACAGACATAAGATTGATTAATGAAGAAGTCCCCTTAATTTTTTTAACTGCTAAATCACTAAAAGAAGATGTTATTAAGGGTTTTAAAATTGGAGCTGATGATTATTTAATTAAACCCTTTGACTCTGAAATTTTACTATTTAAAATTAAGTCTATTTTTAAAAGAAAGATATCTATCAAAAAAGCAATGGATAATAAAGAAGATTATATCTTTTCTTCATTTAAGTATAACTCAAAGTTTAGAGAACTTCAATATAAAAGTGAAACTCCAATAACATTATCCCCAAAAGAGGGTAAATTATTAACTCTATTGCTGAATAATATTAATGATTTAACAACTAGGGAAGAGGCACTAATAAAAATTTGGAATGATGATAATTATTTTACATCAAGAAGTATGGATGTCTATATAACTAAAATACGTAAATATTTGAGTAGAGATACTAAAATAAAAATTGAAAACATACATGGTAAAGGTTTCAAGTTTTCCATCTAATCTAGCTTCTAGGGTGATATTTTAAAACAGATTTGATCAGGTGTTTATTTTTTACGTGCAGATATTTTTCAGTAGTAACAATATTTTCATGACCCATCATTTTTTGAATACTTATAATATCAGCACCATTTTCAATTAAATGCGTTGCAAAAGAATGTCTAAGTACATGTGGACTGATCTTTTTTTTAAGGCCGACTTGTTTTGCAAGATTATTCAAAATTGTATATATCATCACTCTAGTTAACTTTTTTCCTCTGTTGTTAATAAAAAGAGTATCCTCATATCCTCTTTCTACCTTATTATGATTCCTAGCAGATTCTATATAATTTAAAATAAGTTTTTTAGCGATTTTACTTATTGGAACAAACCTTTCCTTATTTCCTTTACCAAGCACCTTTAGAAGCTGTTCATCAATATACAAGTCTGATACTTTTATTTCTATAAGTTCGGATACTCTTAGGCCGCAACTATACAAAACCTCAATTATAGTTTCGTTTCTTAAGCCATTATTCTTATTTAGTCTTGCATTATAAATTAATAAATCAATTTCATCTGTTGTTAGAGTGGTAGGTATTTTTGAACCAATCTTTGGATAATCTATTTTTTCAACAGGATTTTCATTTATTATCTTTTCAAGAATTAAGTAATCAAAAAATAAATTTAAGCTTGAAATTAACCTGCCTTGTGTACTTGATTTTATCTTTTTTGACTCCGAGTAAATAAAAACTCTAATTATTTCAGTTGTAATTTCACTTGGTTTAATATTTAATTTTGCCTTAACTAGGTAGTCTTTTAATTTTTTTAAGTCAGATAAGTAACCAGAAATTGTATTTTTTGAAAGGTTTCTTTCAAATTTTAAAAAATTTTCAAATTCTTTTGAAGATGTGCTCCATTTCATCCCAATAAATAATACTTTTATAAATAAGTTTTCAATTATTGATATGAAAATACAAATAATTAATGGTCCAAATTTAAATCTTCTCGGCGTTAGAGAAAAGGAAATTTATGGTAATGTATCTTTTGATGATTATTTCATAAAGCTTAAAAAAAAGTTTAAAGACTTAGAGTTATTTTATTATCAGTCAAATATTGAGGGAGAATTAATAAATAAAATTCAAGATGTAGGTTTCGATTTTGATGGAATTATATTAAATGCTGCAGCATATACACATACATCTGTTGGTATTGCAGATGCTGTCAAGGGAGTTAATTCACCAACCATTGAGGTACATATTTCTAATACTAAATCTAGGGAAGATTTTAGAAAACAATCATTTATAAGCCCTAACGCAAAGGGGGTAATACAAGGTTTTGGTTTATACAGTTATGATTTGGCTATTTTAAGTTTTTTAAGTAGTTAAACCTATAAATGTATTACCTCATCATATGCATCTGCTACTGCTTCCATTACAGCTTCACTCATTGTTGGATGAGGATGAATCGCCTTTAAAACCTCATGTCCAGTAGTTTCAAGTTTTCTTCCAACAACGGCCTCAGAAATCATTTCTGTAACATTAGATCCAATCATGTGACAACCCAACCATTCACCATATTTTGAATCAAATATTACTTTAACAAATCCATTTGATTGACCAGATGCTTGAGCTTTTCCAGACGCACTAAATGGAAATTTACCAACTTTTACGTCATACCCTTCATTGATAGCTTTTTCTTCAGTGTAGCCAACTGATGCAACCTCAGGCTTACAATAGGTACATCCTGGAATATTATTGTAATCAATTGGATTTGGTTTTAAACCCTTAATATTTTCAATACAAGTAATTCCTTCTGCTGATGCTACATGTGCTAAAGCTGGACCAGAGACAACATCACCAATAGCATAAATATTTTCAACATTGGTCTTGTAATAACTATCTACTTTAATTTTATCATTTTCAACTTCAATACCGAGTTCTTCAATACCAATACCCTCAATATTTGATTTAATACCAACAGCGCTTAAAACAATATCACCAGAGATAGTTAAAGTTTCTTTTTTGTTTTCAATTGTTACATCAACCTTTTTACCATTAATTTTAGAATTAATTACCTTACTTGAACAAAGTATATTAATTCCAGATTTCTTTAAAATTTTTTCTAGTTCTTTGGAAATGTCTTTGTCTTCATTTGGCGCAATATTTTCTGCATACTCAACTAAGGTAACTTTAGTTCCCATTGAGTTGTAGAAGTATGCGAATTCAATACCAATTGCACCTGAACCAACTATTATCATTTCATTTGGTTGTTTATCTAAAACCATAGCTTTTCTATATCCAATAATTTTTTTACCATCTTTTTTTAAAGATTCAATATCTCTTGACCTAGCTCCTGTTGCAAGTATAGTATGAGTTGCTTTAATAGTTGTTTTTTGTTCATCATTTGTAACTGTAATTGTCTTATCAGCTTCTAATTTTCCAAAACCTGTGTAAACCTTGATTTTGTTTTTTTTCATTAAGAAATTTACACCCTTACTCATTGTGCCAGCAACATTTCTACTTCTTTCAATAACTTTTTCAAAATTCTTAGAAAAATTTTCAACTTCAATTCCGTAGCTTTCAGCATGATTTAGGTATTCATATACTTCAGCAGATTTTAAAAGTGCTTTGGTTGGGATACAGCCCCAATTTAAACATATTCCTCCTAAACTTTCTTTTTCAATAATTGCAGTATTAAAACCTAATTGAGATGCTCTTATCGCTGTGACATAACCACCAGGTCCACTACCTAAAATAACCACATCATGATTTTCCATATTTATTATTTTTTAAAATTTAAACTTGCTGAATTTACACAATATCTCTTACCTGTTTCTGTGGGTCCATCATTAAAAACATGACCAAGATGTCCATCGCACTTAGAACATATTATTTCTGTTCTGGTTCTGTTAAGAGAATTATCTTCTTTATAAATAATTGATCCTTTGATTGACTCATCAAAACTAGGCCATCCACATCCACTATCAAATTTCGAATTACTTTCAAATAATAAATTTCCACATCCCTTACATTTATATGACCCATCTTCAAAATGCATATTATATTCACCTGAAAACGGCATTTCAGTACCAGATTCTCTCAGAATCTTATAACTAAATTTATCTAGTTTTTTTGACCAATAGTTATTGTCTTTTTTCGTCATGCTTTTTTAAAAACTAATGCGACAGAATTAACACAATGTCTTTTTCCTGTCGTCTCTTTTGGTCCATCATTAAACACATGACCTAGGTGACCACCACATTTTTTACATTTAATTTCTGTCCTCGGGTAACCTAATTTGTAATCAACATCATATTCTATCTTATCGCTTATCTCTCTATCAAAACTAGGCCATCCACAAAAGGAATTATATTTATGATCAGACTTATAAAGAGGCTCATCACATCCAGCACAATGATACGTGCCTTTTTCATAAAAATCATCATATTTTCCAGTATAGGGTCTTTCAGTGTATGCCTTTCTTAAAACTAAATAGGATAATTCATTTAGTTGACTCCTCCACTCCTTGTCAGTTTTCACAACTTCATAATTGCTTTGAGTAAAGCTTGTTTGAAAAGCAAAACCAAAAATTAATATTAAATAATAAACTTTATTGAGATTCATTTGTATATTACAGTTAACAAAAATAAGGCATATTTTCAATTAATAAAGTTCAATGACAAAAAGAATTTTTAAAAAAGGTAATATAAAAGTTCTTAAAGCGTGGGCTTTTTATGATTGGGCAAATTCAGTTTATCCTTTAGTTATATCAACGGCAATTTTTCCGCTATTTTATGGAAGCTTATTCATTGAAAGTGATTATATAAATTTTTTGGGAATAAATTATAAGAATACAGCTCTAATTCAACACATTACTTCTCTTGTATTTCTTTTACTAGCTTTCTGCATTCCGATTCTTTCTGGAATAGCTGATTTTTTAGGAAATAAAAAATTTTTTATGAAACTTTTTTGTTATATCGGTAGTTTATCATGCATAGGATTATATTTCTTTGACTTAGAAAATATTTATTTAGGTCTAGGTTTTTACTTTTTGGCTCTTTTCAGTTTCTGGGCTAGTCTGACTTTTTATAATTCATATTTACCTGATATTGCCCTTCCAAATCAACAAGATAGAATTAGTGCTCTGGGTTATTCTTATGGATATGTAGGCAGTGTTTTATTATTGTTATTTAATTTGACAATGGTAATGTTCCCTGAAGCTTTTGGTTTATCCAATGAAAATAATGAAGGTGCAATACAGGCAATGAGAATCTCATTTTTACTTGTTGGATTGTGGTGGGCTGGTTTTAGTCAATATACGTTTTATTATTTACCTGATAACTTAAATAATGTTAATAAGAAAGATGCTTTCAAAAAGTCAGTAATTTTTAGTGGATTCAAAGAACTAAATGAAGTCTGGCAAATATTAAAAAAAGATATTACTGTAAAAAGGTTTTTAATAGCTTTTTTTACTTTTAGTTGCGCTCTTCAAACAATTATATTAATAGCTACATATTTTGGTGAACAAGAAATATTATGGGGAGAAAATGAAAAAAACCTTGGCTTAATATTGAGTATGTTAATCATTCAATTAATTGCAATATTTGGAGCCATGATGACTGCAAAAATATCCGATCAAATTGGAAATATTAGAACATTAATTTTACTAAATATTATATGGTTTGTTCTGTGTATGGGTGCTTATTTTGTTCAATATCCAATAGAGTTTTACATAATTGCAGGTTTTGTTGGAATGGTAATGGGTGGTACACAAGCTTTATCAAGGTCAACCTACTCAAAATTAATTCCTAAGACTAGTAATACTTGTTCATATTTTGCATTTTACCAGATGTCTATGATCATCAGTATTGTTTTGGGTACATTTATGTCAGGTATAGTTGATCAACTAACAGGAAGTTTAAGAAATTCAATTATTGTTTTTGCTGTAATATTTATTTTAGGTGCATTTCTTCTCCGCAACATAAAAATGAAAAGTATATAGTTTCATCATGTCATTAGTGGCATGAATCTTGAAACTTAATATATCACTGTTTATAAATTAATTTTAACTGACAACTTGACACAATAATGGCAAATTTTTTTGATTTTAACAATAATTTTAGTCCAGTTGATGACGAATCAGAACTGATTCCCTTGATGACTTCTGATGATGAAGAAGCTATATTAAAAGAAACTTTACCTAAATCTGTACCGATTTTACCGCTCAGAAATGCTGTGTTATTCCCAGGTGTTGTAATCCCAATTTCAGCAACTAGAGATAAGTCAGTTAAATTGATTAAACATGCTAACTCCAAAAATAAATTAATTGGAGTTGTATCTCAAAAAGATTCGGCTGTATCCGACCCAACAATTAACGATATCAACAAAATAGGTACAGTTGCTAAGATTCTTAGGGTTTTACAAATGCCAGATGGCAATCTTACTATTATAATCCAAGGAAAAAAAAGATTCTCTATTGAAAAAGTAGTATCTAAAAAACCCTTTTTGACTTGTACTATTAATGAATTACAGGAATCAAGCCCAAAAAATAGCAATAAAAAGTTTCTTGCAACTATTGATTCAATTAAAGACTTAGCACTAAAAATAATTGAAGAAAATCCAAATATACCTAGTGAAGCATCATTTGCAATAAAGAATATTCACAGCAATTCATTCTTAGTGAATTTTGTTTCATCTAATATGAATATTAGTGTAGCTGAAAAATTCAAGATTCTATCAATCAATGACTTGCAAAAGAGAGCTTTAAGATGTCTAAAGTTTATGGATGTTGAATTTCAAAAACTTTCTCTTAAAAATGATATACAATCCAAAGTGCGAAATGATCTTGATCAACAGCAACGAGAATATTTTTTAAATCAACAATTAAAAACTATTCAGGAAGAATTAGGTGGTTCATCAAACCATCAAGATATTGATGAAATGAAATTAAAGTCTGATTCCAAAAAATGGAACAATGAAGTAGGTAACCATTTTAATAAGGAATTACTCAAATTACAGAGAATGAATTCGCAAGCTGCTGAATATTCTATACAAAGAAACTACCTTGATTTAATGCTTGATTTGCCGTGGAATGAATTTTCAAAAGATAATTTTAGTTTAAATAACGCACAAAAAGTTTTAAACCGGGATCATTATGGTTTAGATGATGTTAAAAGAAGAATTATTGAACAAATTGCAGTAATGAAATTGAGAGGAGATTTGAACTCACCAATACTGTGCTTTTATGGTCCACCAGGTGTTGGAAAAACCTCTCTTGGAAAGTCTATAGCAGAATCATTAGGTAGAGAATATGTAAGAATTTCGCTTGGTGGATTGAGAGATGAAGCAGAAATACGTGGACATCGAAAGACATACATTGGAGCAATGCCTGGAAGAATAATTCAAAATTTAAAAAGAGTTAAATCATCGAATCCTGTATTTGTATTGGATGAGATTGATAAGTTGGCAATCGGCAATCAAGGAGATCCCTCATCTGCAATGTTGGAAGTTCTTGATCCAGAGCAAAACAGTTCATTTTATGATAATTTTTTGGAATTAGGATTCGATTTATCTAAGGTTCTGTTTATTGCAACAGCAAACAATCTAGCAACAATTCAGCCTGCATTACTTGATAGGATGGAAATAATTAATATTTCGGGCTACAGTATTGAAGAAAAAGTACAAATTGCTAAAAAACATTTAATTAACAATCAGATATCTAATCATGGATTGAATGATCATAAATTTCGAATTGTTGATAGTGCATTAAAAAATATAATTAACGGCTACACCCGTGAATCAGGTGTAAGAAGTCTCAATAAAAACATTGCTAAAGTTTGTAGATGGATTGCAAAATCAATAGTAAAAAAAGAAAAATTTAATAACACTATCCAACCCGAAAATATTAAAGAAATTTTAGGAGTTTCAAATCAACCTAGAATTTATGAGAACAATGATTTTGCAGGTGTAGTTACTGGCTTAGCTTGGACTCAATATGGTGGAGAAATTCTTTTTGTTGAATCAACAATCTCTAAGGGTAAAGGTAACTTATCTCTAACTGGAAATCTTGGTAAGGTAATGAAAGAATCTGCAACAATTTCCTTAGAATACATTAAATCAAATGCTAAATTGTTTGACATTAATGATAGTATTTTTAATGAATATAATTTTCATTTACATGTTCCAGAAGGAGCGACACCCAAAGATGGACCTAGTGCTGGGATTACTATGATTACATCTTTAGTATCTCTTTTAACACAAAGAAAAGTAAAAAGTAAATTAGCAATGACTGGTGAAATTACTTTAAGAGGAAAAGTTTTACCTGTTGGTGGTATAAAAGAAAAAATTTTAGCTGCAAAAAGAGCCAAAATTAATACAATAATATTACCAGCTGAAAATAAAAAAAATGTCGATGAAATAGATAAAAAATACTTAAGAGGTTTAAGTTTTTTTTATGTTGAAAATATTTTCGATGTTGTAAAAAACTCCTTGCTAAAGCAGAAAGTATCCAACTTTAAAAAGTTGTAATTTTAGATAAAATTATTTTGAAAAAAACAGTTGTCATAGCTATTGATGGGCCATCATCCTCAGGTAAGAGTACCATTGCTAAATTAATTGCTAAACATTTAAAATTTACATATATAGATTCTGGCTCAATATACAGAGCAGTAACATACTTAGCAGTAAAGAATAATTTGTTAGATAAATCAAACATTAATACTTCAGCAATCATCGAAATTTTAAAAAAAACATCAATTTCTTTTTCATTTAATTCCAAAAATCAAAATATTATAAGTGTTGATGGGATTCAGTTAGAAGATAAAATAAGAACTTTTAAAATTTCAAGTTTAGTTAGTTTACTAGCTGAAAAAAATGAGATTAGAAAATATATTGTAAAGATTCAAAAGGACATAAGTAGAAATAAGTCTATTGTTATGGACGGGAGAGATATAGGAACGGTTGTTTTTCCAAATGCTGATATAAAATTTTATCTTGACGCTTCCTTAAACGAAAGATCTCAAAGAAGGTGGAAAGAGTTATCAAAAACTGAAAGTATATCTCTGGAGCAAGTTAAAAAAGATTTAAAAAATAGAGACGATAAAGACATTAATAGGGACCACTCACCATTAATAAAATCAAAAAATTCAATAACCATCATTACAGATAACCTTTCAATAGATGAAGTTGTAAAAAAAATGATTGAAATTATTGATAAGGAAAAACTGAACTAAATAATCATAATAAAACTTGTATTAAATATAAATTGATACTAAATTCGCCTACCTTTTAATGGGATATTAGTAATTAAAGGGTTTAAATTAAGTTAATAGCTCTTATGCTTTCCCTTAAATCTAAACTGGCATAAGATACAATTTTAAGGTTATGCCCAAGAGTAAGAAAGAGGATGATGCTACAAAAAAATCCTCAGCTACAAAATCAAAGTCTACCGTAAATAAAACTGTTACAAAAAAGTCAGCAACTAAAACACCTGCAAAGAAGACAGCTACTAAAACAGCCGTAAAAAAGAAAACTACTAAAACAGCTGCAAAAAAGACAGCTACTAAAACAGCTGCAAAA
>TARA_B100001113_G_scaffold121475_1_pt1 | contig 25224 bp, 22 predicted proteins | sample TARA_B100001113 | Tara Oceans TARA_B100001113 (sample SAMEA2622402) | marine metagenome | biome: marine biome (ENVO:00000447); feature: deep chlorophyll maximum layer (ENVO:xxxxxxxx); material: "saline water (ENVO:00002010), including plankton (ENVO:xxxxxxxx)" | depth 50 m | reverse complement strand
GGAGAAGTAATCGCTGCAGGGGTTATTGCTGATCATCTAGCAACAGCCTGCGAAGGAATTGTTATACTTGACATTCATGAGCCTAAAGTCTTGGAATCTCACAAACATCCTATCCAATTTGTCACCGCAGTACCCGAACTTTCTGAGTTACTTTTGAATGATGTATCCCCAGACTTCATCCTATCTCCCGACAAAGGAGCAATTGATAGAGCAAGGGAAGTTGCTGAGATCATAGGAGTTCCATACAGCTACCTTGAGAAAAAGAGGATCGATGCACACACGATAGAACATATTCCAAAAGATCTTGATGTGTCTGGAAAGGTTGTGGCGATTGTAGATGACATGATAAGTACGGGCGGCACTATCTGCAGGGCAAGTGACGCCTTGCGCCGACAAGGTGCAATCGAAGTTCATGCAGCATGCACTCACGGGCTATTCACCTCTGGTGCGCTCACTAGACTCGTTAAGCACGTTGATGGGGTATACAGCACAGATTCGCTATCCAACCCGCGTGCTGTGGTCTCGGGGGCTCCGGCCCTAGCCCGAGGCGTAAAGAAGCTGCTGGCCACCTTATGACAGGGCTCGCTCTCCTGCGGTGTGTTTATACAGGCCGCGTTCAGCGGCAGGACACAGCACGAGGATGATTCCAATGAGTGTACACGTTGCCTTCGAAACCCCACAAGATGTTCATGAGATTGTTTACGAGATGGTCAAGGCCCTCGGAAAAGATGGCAGAGGTGGCCTGAAGAAGGGAGCAAATGAAGTTACCAAGGCTGCTGAGAGAGGAACTGCAATGATGGTAGTCATGGCCGAGGATGTGAATCCAAGTGAGCTGTTAGCCCACATACCGATGATATGCAGGGAAAAATCGATTCCATTCATGTACGTGCCAGACCAAGCATACTTGGCTGAAGCAGCGGGGATGTCTGATGGAACAAAGACTGCTGCAGTAGCTGTTGTTGATGTGAAGAAAGACGGTGAAGATCGATTCAATGAAGTTAAGGGCCACTATGAGACCCTCTCTGCTTGAGGTGGTTAAAGGATGTCACAAGAATCGTGGCCTGCCGAAGTGGTCGAAGTTGTCGGTCGTACTGGCATGACTGGAGAAGCCACTCAAGTAAAAGTACGTGTCAACGATGCACCCAACCCCCGCGACATTGGCCGAATTATAACGAGGAACGTTGTCGGTCCCGTAAGGATTGGAGACATCTTGATGCTCAAAGATACGGGCAGAGAAGCTCGCAAGCTCGGTGCCAGGTAAGGAAGTGTTGTCAATGCCCGAGACGAGAATCTGCAGTTTCACCAGAGAAGAAATAGAGCCTGGGACAGGAATCATGTTTGTTCGAAGGGACGGTACAGTTCTGTGGTTCAAGGACTCGAAGGCTAGGAAGAATCATGTAAACCTGAATCGTAATCCCAGACGTCTCAAATGGACGCGAAGATATGAGAAAGGCGGTATCAAGTAAGCCTCCAACACACACAAATGGCCTACATCGAGGTTGATTGGCGTTTGGTTTCACCGATGTCATCAAGTACCCTACTTTCTCGTTTTACTTGATGAACACATTGATTGCTATACCGGGGGTTGGTGAATCTCTATCTCGAAGGCTTATCGAGGAACTTGGCGACGAAGAAGAGGTTCTCCGCATAATCAAGAATAAGGATGTAGCATCTCTTTCGAAGATTGAGGGGCTTTCTACAAGTCGTGCCGTTCGTATAATCAATGAGTTTGGAGGGGATGGAAAAAGTATCGCCCTAACAAGCGATGCGCAGAAACTCCACGATCGCCTCCTCAACGATATTGAGTCTCATATTTCTTCATCGCCGGCAAAAAAAAGGTTAGGCGTCTTACAACCTATGGGCGTCGGATCGATTAGTGAAATTGAAAATCGGCGTAAGTTAGTTTCTGAAGCAATATCATTTGTTGCAACAGCCCCCTCCTCTGTTATTGAATGGGATAAGGGATCCAGAGGCGTAAAGAGTTTGAAGAGTCATGTTGGGAAGGTAGACAGGGTAATTGTTGTTCCAGATTCTGCATCGGCACAGCAAATCAAGAACATAGAAAAATTCGCTAGATTGGTGGTACGTGGTAAAAATGAGACTTGGAAAGACTACGAAGGGCTTCCTCGAGTAACATGGATTGGGCCCTATGCGCCTGATCAAATGCCGCCAGGTTGGGTGTTTTGTAAGATAAATGATGATTTTCGATCAATGATTCCTGAAATATCACTTCAATGGATTGAAAACAACAGAAGCAGTCTTGAATCGCTTGTAGATCTAAGCAATATCGCGCTTGGAGCAGACTCGCTTAGTGAGAGGATTAGAGATGCAGTAGATGGTCTTGATGATCTTGGTTGGCTTCTAAAAAATGAAATCTTCGGAGCAGATATTGAAATTCTCAGAGATGGACTATGGAGTGAAATCAAAGCGATAGAAGGTTCAGTGGACGACTCAATAGTGAGTTCCACTTCAGAGGCTAGTCTTTCTCTGGATGGATCAGAGATGTTAGCTTATTATTCGGACGCCAATAGGCTTCAACACAGACTCAGAGGAGTGGTATCGGATTCGATATCTGAATCACTCGAGCTTGGACGTCAAAAACTCTCAGATTATCTAGAAATAAGTGGTATCTCGATACCAGTAAACTGCTTCGAAAGCGAATATCCATGTTCTTTTAGCAGGGTAACGATTGAGTTGATCGAACAAGAACTGGATAGTATGATTTCAAATTTTGAAATTGAAGGCGCCATGGTTCGAGCCGAAAAGGCCTCCTTGCTCGTTGATAAGGCTCAGGATTCTATATCTGAGATTATTGATATCGATATGTGGATTGGAATCGCAAAATGGGCGAGGTATCGAAAATGCGTTCTTCCAGACATTAAACCGGATGTGGAACCTAGTTGCTACTTCTCAGGGTTTAGACATCCTCTGCTTGGAGTTGATCCTATTCCCATTAGGTATGGATTTGGAAACCTCCCGGAGCCGTGTCCGGAAGGGTCGATTGTACTTCTAACAGGGGCTAACTCCGGTGGGAAGACTTCGTTGATTGAGGGCATAGCTTCGATTCTGCTTCTCTCTCACGCTGGTTTACCTGTTCCAGCGGATCAAGCCGTGGTTTCCCTAGCAGATGAGATTCATCTTTTGGCTAAGGTCACCGGAACTCAAAGTGCAGGAGCTCTGGAAAGAACCCTGATGGGGCTTTCGAGAATTGTCATTTCTAGTAAAAAGAAGTTCATACTAGCAGATGAGCTTGAGGCTATTACTGAGCCAGAAGCAGCCTCGGGAATTCTGGCAGGGTTGCTTGACGCAGCTGCTTCGAACCCTTTGATTTCAGTTGTCATGGTGACGCACATAGGTGCCTCAATAAGAAAGAAAATGATTGCAGATGCGAGAATCGATGGAATTGAAGCCAAGGGATTGGACGAGCAAATGGAATTAATCGTCGATCGAGTACCCAGAATCGGAATTCCGGCGAGATCCACCCCTGAATTGATCTTGAGAAGGCTGGAAGCTCGTACTAACGGGTCTGAATCTGATCTTTTCAGAAGTATAATTGAGCGCCTTTGAATGATAAAGATTAGATTTAGCATTCTTCTAATCATTCTCAAAGAGTCTTTTCATGAGTTCTGAATCATGTTCTATGGAATGAGGCGGGACGTCCTGCAAATTACCTCTCTTCTTTTCTGACATGAGTTCAAGCGCTCGTATTAGGCGTCCTCTACTAATTAGATTGTAGATTTTCCATAGCTTATCTTCGCCACTCGTGCTATGTGACTTGACATCAAAATTGGACCAGCCTGTCTCATTTCTAATTTTAGAATCGGAATCAGAATCGCCTAATCTGATAAGAAGATCAAACTGTTGTAGGATTCTGACAGCCTCAGTGACCAGATCCCCTTCTCTTTGTCCTAAATTTCCGTGGCCAAGAAGAGATTCTATGAAAGGATTGGAGTATTCATTATTTAGCAAGTACGAGGTTAGGTTTCTCTCGTTAGTAAGACCAAGATAATAATCGTAATTATAATTTGAAAGGCACGTTCTTACAGGGTCCCTAAGAGAGCATATTGTCCTGACATTAGGATGGTTCAGTGCTGCTTCAACAAGTTCTTTCCCCCCTGGTGCGGACATAAAAGATACTTTTCTTTCAATGGCTCGATTGAAGAAATCGGTCGCTGTTGAATGATCCATGGATGTGAGATTTTTTGCTGTTCCAGATTCATCGCAAGGCTTCCCATTATCGTGCCTCGGCCAGAGTGTTTCGCCATTTGCAATGGCCAAGTTTACGATTCTCGTACCTCCGGCCTTCCTAAAGTGCAAAAAGAAGTTAAGTCGGCTGTCAGCCATGTTTCTTGCTCACTGGGTGGGGTTTGAAGTTTGGGCGTTCATGCAATAGCATCTAGATTAGTGAATCAATTATCTCGCTCACAGATTGTGATCGGCCACAATATGCGCACCTTATCTCTAGGGGATCTCGAGTAACGACTCGCAAACGGTGTGGCAAAGGCTCGTTCAAATTCTGGGTTATGCAATTGAAAAATGAACATCTTGCAATGTTTACGAGTTCTGAGCCAAGTTCGATTTGTCTCTTCTCAGCCACACCATAATTACGAATTATCGCGATTGACGCGGAGGGTGCTATCAATGCAAGTCGGTCTAATTCTTCTTGACTCAATTCTCGATCTTCAATCTTGAGTACGTCTTTGCTGCCTACTTTGCTGCTGGGAACATTCATGACAAGTGAAATTGGATTTGAATGGGAACCATCAATGTGGAGCATTCGCATAACCTGCACAGCGCTTCCAGATGGTATGTGATCAATCACAGTACCGTTGCATATTGCTGAAACTCTCCTCATTTCACTCATTCAATCGCCTCCGGGATGTCAATGCCCAGACTACGGCAGAGTAGGGCCATACGTGTTGGGACTCCGTTGAATGCTTGTTTGAAATACCAAGCATGACTAGTAGCGTCAATACTTGGATGAATTTCATTCACTCTTGGGAGGGGATGCATGACCATCATATCAGACTGCACGCTCCTCAAATCTTCGGCATTCAAGGTATATATCCCCGCGACCTTCTCATACTCTGCTTCATCAGGGAATCTCTCTCTCTGGATCCGAGTCATGTAGACGACATCCGCAGATGAAATAGCAGGTAGTAGGTCTTCACTTTCTTCGACATGGCATCCTGAAGATTTGAGGTCTCTTACGATCTCGGAAGGCATTTTGAGAGGTTCTGGAGATACTAAGGTCAGTGAAGCTCCAAAACGACTGAGGGCATGGCTCAGACTGTGGGCAGTCCGACCGTATCTGAGATCACCAACCATCACCACATTGAGGCCCTCAATCTTGCCCTGACCTTGGCGGATTGTAAATAAATCAAGGAGCGTTTGTGTTGGATGGTTGCCAGCGCCGTCGCCTGCATTCATTACGGGTATTTGCACTGCGTCAGCAGCGTATTGTGCAGCACCTTGTCTCGGGTGTCTTATTACCGCAACATCTGCATATCCATTTATCATCTGCATCGTGTCATAGAGAGTTTCACCTTTCTTAACCGAAGACCCTGCTTCACTAAGATTCAAAACCTCTCCGCCAAGTCTTTTCATTGACGTTTCGAAAGATAACCGTGTTCTTGTTGAATTCTCAAAAAAGAGATTTGCTAAAACTTTGCCTTTGAGTAGTGGGAGGTATGCATCACCCCGGGCAATAGGGAGGAGGCGCTCTGCATTATCCAGTAGTGAAATCGCCTCTTCATTAGTCAAATCGTCCATTGTAATGAGGTCCACGCTTCACTCCTCCGACCCTTTCAATGGCTGACCGGACATATGTCTTGCCATACATGGGGTATTGAAAGATACGAGTTGAATAACTTGGCGAAGGCTTGAGTATATGGCCGTGAGCGGGTATTCATGGCAGAAGACATGTATTACAGAATGATGGGCCCTACGGGAATACAAGTTTCAGTATTATCGTACGGATTTTGGGCCACATATGGTGTCAAGGACGATCTTTCGGGCGATCAAGGGTTAGAAACTGCAAAAGAGCTCCTGAAGATCGCAAGGGAGGCAGGAGTGAACTGCTTTGATCATGCAGAGGCCTATGGAACACCAACAGGAGAAGCAGAGAGGATTTTCGGTCTTGCCTTGTCAGAATTGATTGAAGAGGACCCTGAATTATGGAGAAGGTCGGATCTGGTAATTACCACTAAGATATTCTGGGGAGGGGCAGGCGTCAATGAACGTGGACTATCTCGCAAGCACATCATGGAAGGTATGGATGCTTCTCTAGATCGTCTCGGATTGGACTACGTCGACATGGTATTCTGTCATCGACCAGATCCGCACACTCCAACCTCGACAGTAGTTAGAGCAATGACCGACATCGTGAGATCAGGGGCGTCCACTGCCTGGGGTACAAGCGAATGGTCAGCACAGCAAATCACTGAGGCATTCTGGATTGCAAGAAGCGAAGGACTTGAGCCTCCATCATTTGAGCAGCCTCAATACAACATGCTACACAGGGAACGTTTTGAGAGGGAGTATTTCCCTCTTTATCGACCTCCATATTCAATTGGGACAACGATCTGGTCGCCCCTAAGATCTGGTTTCTTGACGGGGAAATACAATGATGGTATACCCGAGGGTTCTCGTGCGACTGTGGAAATCTATGGCTGGTTGAAGGAAGAGTTGGAAGACAGGCGAGGGAGGGGTGAAGTAGAGATTGTTAGAGATTTGACTGCTTATGCTGAAAATGAGTTGAATTGTACGATGGCACAATTGGCTCTAGCTTGGTGTTTGAAGAATAAAAATGTTTCAACGATTCTTCTTGGCGCCACGAATTCAAAGCAATTGAGAGAGAATTTGGGTTGTATTCGTGTAGCCTTGGAACTCGATGACTCTCATATGGAATCGATAGACGAGATTCTCGGGAATAAGCCAGAGGAATGGATTGGTCCAGGTGGAAGTGGGAATAGAGATCTGAAAACGTTGTAGAGGACTTAGATTTTATTATTAATTAATAATTTTGTCAAATGAGTTTGAGTTTAGACATACCTCTCGGAGAAGATCTGGCAGGAGTCGCTCCGGAGGGGAGCTCTGAGGAAGGTCGTTCCTCCTGAAAACGGTAATTGTTTTTGAAAGCCGAAGTAAATGATCTTATCATAAAGAAAAGATGACTAGCCCTAGAGCCAAAATCACGGCTCCGATGAGTATCATAGTCTGTAGAGTCACATCGGATTCCTCAACCGTAACCGGGCCATCTCCAATGTCAGAAACGACCGTTTCAATCGCCTCTGCTGCGGTGTCTTGTCTGGATTCTGAAATATCAATTTCCTCTTTCTCGTCCGAATCCTCTCCCCCAATATCCTCCTGATTCTTGATGATTCTGTCAATCAATTCTGCCTTTCGTCCTGACACTGGCAGCGAGAGATCAGCAAGGAGTTCCTTTAGTTTGGCGACTGTCATTGAGTTTAGACTATCGCGGTCCATGGTATTGGATACGGGACACGGTACTTAATCCACGAGTAGATTAATTTGGAGTTTATTTCTGTTCATCCAACCAGGAACGCATGATACAAGACTGGCATATTTCCCGACTTGTGACGCTCCCGCACGTCGAGCATGAGCGAATTTCAGAGGAGGTATTTCCAAGGGACGCATGCATCTGTCGTATCTGTTCTAGACTGTGTAATAGGCCGTGTCTAGCACCAGGCGTTTCTGTCTCAAGGGCTGCTATAATCTCTCGACTTCGTTGTCGTTGGGCTCCAGCTGCGTGAGGGCAATCACCGTGATGGAATGGCACTTTGAGCACCATAGCAAGTGCATGGACTTCTTGTTCAGGAATCCATCGAAGCGGAACTATTCTGGGAGGGAGCCCGTCGATTGGTGTGGTCGTATGTGGCGCCAGCCTTACAGATCTGTCAACTTCTCCTTTCTGTAGATTCATGAGTATGGATTGGGCCATATCATCCAAATTATGGCCCAATGCCATGACGTCTGCACCTGACCGTTCAGCGAGAGTATTCAGACTCTGTCTTCTGAAAACACCGCAAAACGAACATGGCATCATTCCATCCGCTTGAGGATTTTTCATTGCTATATTTGGCATCATACGGACTACTTCATCCATTCTTGAGTATCCCATTTCTTCATACGCTAATTGAAGTAATTCTATTCCAAGAGTTTCGCATAGTTCCTCTATGCAAGTGATGGAGGGAGAGCGATAGCCGTCTATTCCTTCATCGATCACGCCTGCTATTATTTCTAGATCTCTTCTACGTCCGAGTATGTCGACAATGAGTTTGAGCATTATAGCAGAATCCTTCCCTCCGCTAACGGCGGCGAGTATTCGTAATGGACTTCCATCTTCTTTTCTGGCATCCTTTGGAAGTGGTAGCTGGACTCTTAGATCTCTCGACACTCTCCGTCTTATTGACTCGTGTAAATGCCGACCACATAATCTCTGACCGCTGTATGGCTGGTGTATCAGGCTGGTATGATCACACCGGCTACATGACTCAACCTTCAGTCCGCACATAACAATGGGAGGTGCCATCTGTGTTTCAACACGATGGAGGTAGCGAGAGGTTCTTGCGAGATAACTTTGTGCAGACTTCCATGGATGAGGGCCCAGAACTTCCAAACTCGGAAAAATGGTACGGGAGAGTATCTAGTCCTTGGCTGGAGCGTATACTGCTTGTATCTAACATTATCATATTCATCATACTTGCAGGCGAAATCCGCCCTTCGATCTCTGACTCGACCGGATTTCTGGTATCAATTCTAATTTATCCAATATCAATACTCTTCTCATTCATCGTTACTGAACATCTTGTGCGGCTGGTAGAAAGGCTATTTTCTATAAGGTAAAATTACGAATCTGCTTCTTCGGAACGGGAACCTGAGAACCCTCTGAAAATCGATTCAAACCATCCTAGAACTGTTTGCCATGGTACCAGATATCTGAGCATACTAACAAAGAGGAGGAAAAGACCAGCAGATATCACCTTGCCATAGGTCATTTGCAATTCAAGAGAGTCGTTGACCTGTTGACTCCATTGATTGGGTTGGAATTCTGATATCACCATGATCATTATCTCATCGAAATCGAGTGCTATCGCAGTCAGTACTGTGGCAAGAGAAAGGACTCCAACAAGTTGAGAGAGATGAGTATTGAGTACTGTTTGAAACATCCGTATATGCTCATTATCGGTTCTAGCACTTTCCGGTAACATAGCTACATACTCGAACAATCGAACAACCATATGTGATGACTCGAAAAACAAGAAGAGTAGGATCGATATGGTGATTAGCTCAAAAGCCAAAGGCGATACTAAGCCCCCAAACAGCGTTGAGTCGCCAATTTGAGCAGGGAGCGGCTTGAGTCCGATTCCTTGTACAGATTCTAGCACTGCCTCGAAGGTTAGTAAAGCATGAAAAATGATGAACATGATGGTGTAACTGATTGTTGCAATTATTGCACGCATTGAGATATTCCAAATTCCAATCAAGCCGAATAGAACGGGTATGAAAACCACGCCCATTACGATTATTTCTGATATTGCCTGCATGGTCAACGAGAGTCTGGCTCCGTGATTCAATGCAGAAAACTCTTGACCGAAAGGAATGTAAAGCCGCTGATAGCTTACCATGCTCGCAATCCATTCAAGAAGGAATGGACCAAATCCTGCGATGAAGATCGTTGTGTAAATTGTATTTTTGATTCTTCGACGTGTCTTAGATGTCCTGCTAGAGGAATAGGCATGCATGCCTGTCAGCAAAAGGCAAAATAGGGAAGGAATGAGCAAAGCCGCTTCTCCCGTCCGATCTGCTCCTGTGATGAAATCGGGAAGTATTGATTCACGACCGAAAGCATCCTCAACATAAGCCATACCTCGTGTATGTTCGAAAGCGGGGCACCAATAGGTGGAGCCCTCGGCCTCATCGATGAAGTCTTGGTTACATTCACCGTACACAGAAGTCATCGTAAGCAGAAGGGACGCAAGGGCGAATGTAGCCACTAATTGAAGAGTCAATATCTGCCATCTAGTACGCAACGAACGGAGTCTCAGGGTGTATTTTTGCTCTAGGTTTTCATCTGACACTTGATCACCTCAACCCTTCTTAACCTGCAACAACGCCTGTGCCAAATCAATGTCTGGCACCCAGTCGATGACGTTCGCCCCGTATCCGTTGAGGGACATGAGCCTATTCTGTCGTTCCATCTTGAGTACCTCGTATGCCATTCTGGGTATCCTGCTTACGAGCCTCTCGAGATCTATTGAATTAGGGGACAGAACATAGACAGTATGGCCGTGACTGGATAGTGCCCTGATTGCAGGCAGTGTTGTTCCATCGCCTTCTAAGCTACTGATTACAAAGACTGGAGATCCCCGATTCATCCTAGGGATTAGGGCGTTTGTGACTGCTTGAAGCGGCATAGACCCCCCAGCAGAGACTCCGGCTAGGAGACTCAGAATCTTGTATTGTTGCTTATCGCCTGCCTCAGCGGGTAAATGGTCCATTCTTCTCCCGTAAGTCGTGAGTGAGACAGCATCACGCCTTCTAATGAAGTGGTTGGATATCGAGGCAGTGGCAACTGCCCCCATTTCCAAAGGATTTTTCAAAACGGTCCCGATTCTTGAGATATCGCGAATATCGAATAGGATATGAACATCAGTGACTGCATCCCTAACCTTCTCATTCACCATCAAGTCTCCAGTTCTAGCGAATGCCTTCCAATTGATTGATCTGAATGAATCTCCTGGCATGTATTCGCGAAGTGAGTAAAACTCGGTACCTTGACCGGGGGTTCTGAGAGTTGTTGCGCCGGTGTACATCTTTGGAACGTTCGATCTAAGAAGAGCGTCCTCGATATCTCTGACTTGGGGAAATACAATTACGTCACTTCTTGTATCTGCAACGCCCTCGTCTGTGAAAAGTCCAAACACATCTCGATATCTAAGAGAAGTTGGACCAATGGAATAGTGGCCTCGAAGAGGGCATCTCACCGTATATCTGAGGGTTGTGGATTGCCCTGGCCCCAAATTTGCTCGGATTAGATTGATTCCGCGTCTTATTTTCATTTCATGCGGGACATTGTCATAGATGTCGAGTATCTGTGTTCTCCGTCGTGAGGGGTTTTTTATCCTCAGGGTGACTGTTATATCGTCCCCTTTGTACACATTCTCCTCAGATAATTCACGATCTACGACCAATCGTGGAAATCCGCTAATCCAGCTAGCCATCACCAGAATTGAAACCATTAGCATCCCGAGAATCATCAGATGGAAGTGGCTAACCATCATGCCAATAAGTATCAACGACACTCCTCCAACAATCATCATTGTAGCTTTTCTAGTCCACAAATTCAAACCTCCATTGAATCGTCTTCTGACTCATCATCATCTGGTCCCCATTCCTTCATGCGCTTGACTATTGCAACTAATTCTTCCATCTTGTACCGTCGGTTATCATAGATGAATCTGATCAGTATGGGGTCTTCAACAAGTGCTTGCAACTCTTCTGAAGAGAGAGCGTCGAACTCTTCCCTGGTTAGGGTATTGCTACTCCTGATTCTCGAGAGTAATACCTGTCTGATCTTGTCCGGGTGTTGATAAAATTCGTATCTTTTAGCGTCACCAAAACCATAGTAGATGATTCTGAACACATGTCTCCAATCTTCAGGGTCTTCTTTGCGGATGAGCACGACTTCGAGCATCATGAAGAGAGCAAGAAACAAAATAAGCATGGCCATCCAATCATTGGTAAAGTAAACAAGAAAGTAGTAGGCTAAATTGTAAGTGTCGGAAAGCGGATTGGACTGTTGATGTCGACTCTCATCGAATATAACGACTGCATCGTCGCTTGGAGTCAGAGACCCGTTGCCGATTAACAAAGCATCCGCGATAATATCGAGTGCCCACATCCTATTGTCGTTCTCGGGGACTGGGGAGTCATCGATATTAGAGGCTGAGTATATTGCATTGATCAGCAGTGACCCATCCGACGCAATGTGTACCTGTCCAGAGGAGGGCTCTGCACACAACCTTGATGAGCAGATTCTTGCATATACTGCAAATGGGCCTTGTTCATCGCCCTGTATGCCTGCTGCTTCGAAGGCGGGTGTCAGGTCTCCGTCATCATTCGAGTCCAAATAGGAATCTAATGTCGATGTGACAACAGGATAACGGTTTTCAGCCGGAGAGAATGCAGACTCCTTATCGAATGCTGATGGGGTGCTGGTGAGAAGGTCATAATCTTCGCTAAAATCGTAAATCTTGTCGACATTGTTCCAACGATGGCTGCAAAGACCAAATGAGCCTTCATCTGGCGTAAATCCCGTATCTGTAGAATCTGGATTTGGATCTATCGAATCTAATATGCCATCTCCATCTCTATCAGCAAGACAGGGATGATAGTTAGATGTTGATCCAGATGTTTGTGTCAAGTTGTATGCATCAGTTACGTTTGTCCACACATAGTTGTAATCGAGTTCTCTCGCCCAAGCTTCTCCGTCGTACAGCTGGTGGTTTGAGAAAACAATGTTATATTCCTGTGCAAGTGCAGAGGAATAGCCGAAATCATCCATAAGGAGCAGCGTTCCACCTGCTTGTACGTACTGCAGTATAGCTTCAATTTCTGATCCCGTGTATCCATCTGAGTCGGATAGCTCGATTACAGAATCGTCGTTTGTGAATCGAGGGAGAGAGATTGTGTCACGCTCTACCCCCGATATCACGAAGACTGTCTCGTCAGGATTGTCGATTTCTCCGAGGAGAAGTGGGCTGGACACCATGGCTGTTGTCTCGACGCCTATGGCATTGATATCAGAACGAAAATCGCCGAGATCATTCCAATCGTTACCATATGCGGACTGTTGTGTTTTCCCATCCACGATATATGTTGAAGCAATAAAAGCAACTAGAAGCGTTAAAACAGACCAGAATGAGAACATTAGGAACCTTCTTCGATTCGTTGCGTTGAAGAATCGGGATGCTCTTCTTGGACTCTCTATCACCTGGTCACCTCACAGCAGCAAGGCAAAACCCAATCCAACGATATAAGACGCTTGTCCGGCTTTGGGACGAATCACTGATGCAATCGTATGGCGTTTGATATCTCGGCGACTTCTTCGACAGGGACTTCGAGTAGTCCTTTCTTGACGGGCCAAGGAAGTAAGGCGGGATCAAGTTCTTCTGATATCAAAACTAGCAGTGAAATCACTTTTCCAGATCTTGGGTCGAAACTGAAATCAGACAGGTATCCTAGAGTGTCGCCTGCACCATCTAGGATTGGCCGGTTTAGAATTTCCCGGCCGAATCCTGACGGCATCTACATCACACCGATTCAATACCCTGAAGAGTGTTAGAATCTCTCTTAACAGACTCAAGACCGCTAACAAGGGTCTCTTCCATCTTAGAATAGTAGTCTAACATGTCTTTGTTGACCGTTGGTCTGACTCTGTTGATAGCATCCTCGAAGTGGCTTTTTGAGACGCTCTTCCTACCCGCCCTCATAGCAATGAGTGCGGCTTCTCGGCATATTGCCTCTATGTCGGCACCGGTGTAATTCTCAAGTCTATCAACAAGATCATCAAGATTGAATCGGCCTAACGGCATCTCTGAGGAATGGATCTTTAGAATCTCCAGTCTAGACTTGCGATCCGGAGGCGGTACATGCAGAACTCGTTCGAAGCGTCCGCTTCTTAGAAGCGCGGGATCTATCATTTCAGGCCGGTTGGTCGCGGCTACGACAATAACTCCTTCCATCGACTCGACACCGTCCATACTGGAGAGAATCTGATTAACAACTCTGTTCATGACGTCAGACCCATCGCCGGACATTGATCTACGGACCCCAGCAATAGACTCGAACTCGTCAAGGAAGATGATTGATGGTGCTGCTTGTTTCGCCTTCTTGAAAACTTCGCGTACTGCTCTTTCTGATTCTCCAACCCACTTGGAGATCATTTCCGGTCCCTTGATTGAGATGAAATTAGCCTTTGCCTCGTTAGCAATAGCTTTGGCGATCAGCGTCTTCCCGGTTCCTGGAGCACCGAACAGGACAATTCCGCGCGGAGGCTTGATGCCAAAGTGCTCAAACGTTTCTGGTTGATTCAAGGGCCATTCAATACTTTCCTTCAATCTCTCTTTGATTTCATCCAATCCGCCGACATCATCCCATGAGGCAGTCGGGACTTCGACATAGATCTCCCTTAGTGCACTAGGCTCTATCTCCTTGATGGCCTCGCGGAAGTCGACCATTTTGACTTCCATCTTCTCGAGTACTTCTGCGGGAATCTCATCTTCATCCAAATCAATCTCAGGAAGGTATCTTCGTAGGGCTTTCATCGCTGATTCTCGGACTAAGGCAGATATGTCGGCCCCTACGAATCCATATGAATTTTCAAGAAGCCAATCCATTTCAAAGTCATCACTTATGGGCATACCACGAGTGTGTATATCAATGATCTCAGAGCGGCCGTTTTTATCTGGTACACCTATTTCCAGCTCCCTATCAAATCGACCGGGTCTTCGCAAAGCGGGGTCTATTGCGTCCCTTCTGTTGGTGGCGCCAATCACAACGACGTTGTCCCGCCCTTGCATGCCATCAAGGAGCGTTAGGAGTTGTGCGACTACTCGCCTTTCTACTTCTCCACTTACATCTTCTCGCTTGGGGGCGATTGAATCTAATTCGTCGATGAATATGATAGCAGGGGCATTGGAGGCAGCTTCATCGAATATTTCGCGAAGTTGCTTTTCACTCTCACCGTAGTACTTGGAAATAATCTCGGGGCCATTGATTGATGTGAAATGTGCCTGTGTTTCTGCAGCAACAGCCTTAGCGATCAATGTCTTTCCTGTACCAGGTGGGCCATGAAGAAGGACTCCTCGAGGAGGGTCTATGCCTAGTCTGCGGAATAATATGGGGTGCTTGAGTGGCAACTCAATCATCTCCCTAACTTTCTGAAGTTGGTCCCCCAGACCTCCTATGTCCTCGTAGGAAATCGTCTGAATGGTGCTCTCATCTTCCTCATCAACTGGATCTTCTTTGATAACTATCTCCGTTGAAGGTAAAACCTGTACAATCCCTTTTGGCTTTGTGCTGACTATCTGAAATGGAAGAGCCTCAGCAAACAATGTCATCCCCGGGATGAAAATTCTATCTCCAGCTACAACTGGTCGCTTGTTTAGACCCCTGCGGGCAAATCCTTCGATACCAGGCCCAAAACGGACCTTTTGTTGTTTGGCCATTACTGGGGAGAGCACAAGTTTCTCGCACTCGGATACCTCGACTTTGCTTATGTTGACCCGATCTCCCAAGGATACTGCTGCATTTTTTCGAATTATACCATCTATCCTTATGACTCCTAGATTTGCATCTTCTGGTCTACATCTCCAAACGATGGCGGCAGTGGATTTCTCTCCCTTAATTTCGATAACGTCACCCGGTTTCAGATTCAAATCATTGTCGAATGGTACTCTAGCTCTTCCGTGTCCCACATCACTAGGAATTGCCTTTGCAACCCTGAGTGTAAGTTCCCCTTCTTCGCCCGACATAGAGTATCCCTCGGAGATGTCTATGTATTGGGCCTCCTTAAACCCCCATATCCAAAGTTGTCGTGTTCCCTCACTTACCAGACGACTTGTGCGATGACGACGTTAGCAGCATTCATGTGAATAACCGTGGTCGGCGTGGCATGCCCCATGTACTTGAGACTGGATTTGAGGCGATAGACAATGAAAACCCAAATGGTTCACCGAAGATTCGTGGATACAATATAATCGGCGGGCGGTTAGAACTCGCATCTGATGGTTCGACATTTGAATCTAAGAATCCGGCAATCCTTACCGATTGCCTTGGAGTCTTTCCACTGTCAACAAAAGATGATGTGCACAAAGCATTGATCTCGGCGAGATCGGCGTTCTCTGGCTGGTCGACTACTCCTGCTCCCACACGCGGCCAAATTATAGGCAATATGGGTAGATTATTGATGGAACATAAGGAAGACCTCGTGCGCCTTGAGACTCGCGAAATAGGGAAGACATTGAAAGAGAGTGCTGGGGAAATTCAAGAAGCCATAGACACATGCCTCTTCTTTCAATCAGAAGGGAGGCGTCTGTATGGACAAACCGTCAACAGCGAGCTCCCTGACAAGGAGTTGTTCACATATCGAAGACCGCTTGGGGTTTGTGGCATCATCAATGCGTGCAATTTCCCGTCTGCTGTGCCATTCTGGAAAATGATCCCGGCAATCATGTGCGGCAACACCTGTGTCTGGAAGTCCCCCCAAGACAGCCCTCTTCTCTCGTTTGCATTGGCTAGGATTATGCATGAGGCTGGTTTGCCAGACGGGGTTGTGAATCTTGTTCATGGAAAAGGAAGTGGTGCTGGCCAGTATCTAGTCAATGCAGTTGACGAAGGGATGGTCGACAAGATTTCATTCACTGGATCTACTTCAGTTGGCAAAATGATCGGAGAGATTTGTGGTCGAAATCTTGTTTCGTGTTCACTCGAATTAGGTGGTAAAAATCCACTTGTCGTCATGCCCTCGGCCAATCTTGAGAATGCCGTAGAAGGGGCTTATTGGGCTGGTTTTGGTACTGCAGGACAGAGATGTACGAGTCTTGGTAACCTCATAGTGCACGAGGATATCTACGACGATTTCATGCACATTTTCATGGAAAAAGTACGGCATACAAAGATAGGTGATTCATTGGATAACGATGATGTCCTGTACGGCCCGATGTTGTCTGAGAAGTATGCATTGGATTTTCTTGATACGTTGGAAATATGTGAATCGAGTGGAGCAAGAAGGATTTATGGAGAAGGCAGGATAACTACAGATTCATCGCCATCGGGTTTTGTTGGTGACGCTGATAGTGGGGTGTACATGTGGCCCCACGTGTACGTTGATGTCACAGATGACATGGAATGCTTCCATGAAGAGGTTTTTGGGCCTGCAGTCACGGTCGTCAAGGCCAAGGATTTCGATCATGCTCTTTACTTGGCAAATGCATCGCCATACGGACTCTCAAGCGCGATTTACACAAACGATAGGCTAGAAGCATATCGATTCAAGACGGGCATAAAGGCCGGTATGACTGGGATAAACAACTCGACGACTGGCGCCGAGGCACACCTTCCCTTTGGGGGCGTTAAGGGTTCTGGCAATGGCACCAGGGAATCTGGCATTTGGGTGATTGAGGCTTACTCATACTGGCATGCAGTAAACGACGAGCTTTCTGGAAAGCTTCAGTTGGCACAGATGGATGTTGATGAAATTCATATCGAAGAGGCAGAGGCAGATTACAAATCTCTAGCATGATTTTCAAGTATTCCTAACATTCGACTCGCAAAAATTCTATGTTCTCTGCGCCATCTCAGCGGGCATGCATACCAAGCGGATAGTCTCCCTCTCTCTTGCTTTACTGATGATATCATTCACCACTGTTGCGATTATAGCAGACCCTTTTTCAGCGGAAGAATCGCTTCCCGAGTCGGAAAAGAGTTTGACAACGAACGCCGTGAACCTAATGATTGGTAGTAATCAAGGGCACATCGATACACATGATACCCTGTCAATAGGCATTCAGTTCACTTGCGTGGTGACAGACAACTCAAGTGTAATTTGCTGGGGCAGGACTGACTACGGTGAGACAGGGAGTGGCTTGACTGGGATTGAAGCGTACAACAATGCCAGTTATGTTATCGGGCTATCTGGTGTGAATATCGTAGAAGTAGCTGCTCACTGGGACCATGCATGTGCTTTGAGCGATCAAGGAGAAGTCTACTGCTGGGGCAGGAATTCCATGGGAATGCTCGGTAACGGAGGGACCACGGATTCAACTACGCCAGTACAAGTATCTCTCCCACCTGGCGTCCAAGCCGCCTCATTGAGCCAAGGGCCTAGCTATCATAGCTGCATTATCAGCACGGATGGGGATGGATACTGCTGGGGGAATAACAACCGTGGGCAGCTAGGGAATGGTGAGATATGCGACTCGAATACAGGAGCGAGTACATCTTCGTGCCACTACAATGGATATGCAGAATACGTAGTTACGCCTCAACTAGTCGATATGCCTGTTGGGGTCAGCATAACCTCCATCAGCATGGGAGGCGACCATACATGCGCCACTGGTACCGATCACGGGGTCTACTGTTGGGGATCAGACATGAACTGCAGGGTTACGGGAGGTGATGCGACCACATCTGTAACGGGCGACCCCGTATGCAACTACGGTCATCTGCACGAATCTCCGAGGAAGTTGATGTTCCAGAGCGCAGATATTACCATACCTGACAAGGAAAATCTCTCTTTCGTCCAAGTCGCGGTCGGTTGGGTTTTCTCTTGTGGTTTGACGGATACAGGCTCCATAATTTGCTGGGGCGCCAACACCGAAAGTCAGCAAGGTGTTGGTTCAAACAGCAACAATCCCGCTCAGGTAGTTCCCACCGAGGCTATTGCTCCATCAGGGGAGCACGCACTCAGCATAACAGCGTCAACTGCTCAAGCTTGTGCTCTGTTCAACGAGTCTGGTGCATTCTGTTGGGGCGATAACTGGGGCGGAAACGCAGGTGATTACGATGGTACAAATGACTGGTTTTGCAATTACACGGGAGGTTCCAATGGAGGCGGGAACAATAATTGCGCAGATGTATCAACTCCGAATGCAGTTTGGAGCGGTGAAAATGACGACATACACTTCACATCAGTGGTTATGGGGGCGTCGAATACATGCGGAATTATGGCTAATAACAGTCTTTATTGCTGGGGCGCATATGCTTGGAATGGAGTCAATGGTTCGGTCCATAACACGTATTCTGGGGTCAGGCTTCCCATATTCATGCCGATGCTCGATAACACCTCTGTTCTCCAAACCAATCTCGACATTGATGGCGATGGGATACTCGTCCCATTCGACATGTTCCCGAACGGCTGTCCTTCTGGTTGGTATCAAGACTCGCACAATTCTTGCACTGAGTCTCCTCGAGGAAACTATGCTGAATCCTCGAATCCGTGGAATCTAGTTGTCTGCTCACCGGGCACATATCAGCCTAACACCGCTCAAACGGAGTGTTTGGAATCTGATCCAGGCTATTACGTACCAACCTCTGGAGAATATTCTCAGACGATATGCCCAGCTGGGAGTTATCAGCCCGGTAGTGCCTCAGATTCTTGCCTCTTGGCTGATCCCGGGTACATGGTGGGGACTCCTGGTAAAATAGAGCAGACTGCCTGTAATGCTGGAAGATTTTCATCTTCGAGCGGGTCGACAGAGTGTGTCAGGGCGCAGCCTGGATATTATGTGGCGAATAGCGGCTCTGAAGAAGAGGTTCCATGCTCACCCGGCTCATACACGCCTGCACATGGAGCGATATCATGCATCTCGACATCCCCTGGACAGTACACTGACACTCCAGCTTCCACCCAACCAATATCTTGTGATCCTGGTTCATATCAACCTGACTTCAATCAAGACTCGTGCCTCTTGGCCCCTGCCGGACATTATGTCTCAGAATCGATGGCTTCGTCCTATCAATCATGTCTCTCAGGTCAATACCAGTCTGCGGAAGGGATGACTGGTTGCGTAACTACGTCTCCGGGGACGTATACGCCGGGGGCATCCTTCACTGCTCCTCTGAATTGCTCAGCTGGGACGTATCAGCCCTCAGCAGGTGCAGAGAGGTGCATCGATGCTTTCCCCGGCAGCTACGTCGCCTCAGAGGGGAGCATCGATGTGGTTGAATGCTCACCAGGTACTTACCAGCCTCAGTCAGGGCAATCTACGTGCATCGAGGCAGATCCGGGGCACTATATCACCCTAAGAGCAGCGAAAAGTCAGATACCCTGCCCGGTAACTACGTATCAACCTCAAACTGGCCAGACGGCCTGCATGGATGTCGAACCCGGTCACTATGCAGACGGGGTCGGGACGGGAGAACAGATACCCTGCGATGCGGGAGAATATCAGCCTTCTAGCAAGTCGACGAATTGTAAAATCGTCCCTGCCGGCCACTATTCAGTCGGCCTGGGCTCCGTTGATTTCATTGCATGCACGCCAGGGACATATCAGCCAACATCAGGTATGTCAGATTGCATCGATGCTGATCAGGGCAACTATGTCGGAGAATCATCTCAATTGACGCAGACGCCTTGCTCAAAGGGGACTTATCAACCATCGACGGGTTCCTACGAATGTATGAGTGCTGATGCAGGATACTTCGTTGAAGCGGCAGGGGCCACAGAACAGACCCCTTGTGAGGCAGGATCATACCAGCCAATTGAAGGGCGTTCGAATTGCATATACTCATCAATAAACTACTATGTTCCAGAGGCTGGATCAGCAGATCAGATAGCATGTCCTCAAGGAGAACATCAACCCACTCCGGGTCAAATAGGCTGTATTGAGAAAGAGGACGAGGGGGGGTTACTACCCGGATTTTCTTCTTTCACCGCCTTAACGATGCTGTTAGGTGCTGCAATAATGATCTCCAACAGAGAGCAGAAGTGACGTCCTCCGCTTTGTGGGCAACAATGACGCGTGGTGCGCACGCCGGGACTTGAACCCGGGTAACGAGGTTGGGAACCTCGTATCATAACCGCTAGATCACGTGCGCTTGGAACTCCCGATTGCCCTTGCGGTCATGAATACTGGGGTGCAGAGATCAGCGACATTGAAGCACTAGATACGATGAGAATGTTCCATGAAAGTTTCTAGAAACGCCGTTCGCAACATAGTATTCGTATTTGGCCCGATGGTTCTAGCATCATATGTTGTCGGAGTATGGAGAATGGATGACCCAATGGAGTTATGGGGCGGTATTCCCGAATCTTGGATAAGTCTCAACGTAATGTGCATGTTCATTGCTGCCGCAGGTTTTCTAATTACGTGGTGGAAACTTCTCTTCGGATGGGATGCCGCTGTTGTCGAGGCGATAGGTTGGCCATGGGACGGGGAAGTTTCAGAGGGCGGTCATAGACGAATCCTCATAGCCTTCCTCCTGATACTTATACCCTCGATGCTATGGCTCGAATTAACACGAATGCACATACAACATGACTCGTTGTTAACTCAGTGGATTGTCATTGCAAACCTATGGCTTGTGGTTTTTGGCAATATACTTCTGATTCTGTTTGGATGGAGTGCGTGGAGCGGCGGTGCCGATGGGACAGATATACTCCCTCTGCTTGGGAGCCTGATGCTTGGAATTCAAATTATAGTGAATGATGGAATTCTTTGGGTCTGGTTATATCCGTGGTGATTCAGGGAAAGAATGGTTCTCCGCATTCAGGGCACGGTACACCAGGGAGGAAGGCACCCGGCATATATCCGCAATTGATGCAAATTGAGGAAGATATCTCTGCCAACAGCGTCACCTTGGGATCAAATTCTCCATTCATTATTCATGAATTTGATGGAGATGCAAAATGGTCAGCCTTATGCAGTGCCAATTCAGGGAATTACCGGGGCGCCGTGGATGAGAGGGTATCAACGTCTGCCCCTTGTGAAGGGTTTTGGTAAAACCCAGAGGATAGACAACTGGTGGAATCAACCCGCAATAATGGCCGCAGCTCTGGGAATAGCAATGATTTACACGGGTCTCAGAGTAATCTTATTGGACGGCAGTATTCATTATGAAAATCATCGGGTTACTTCTCCGATCTTCTCTCCAGACATATTACACATGTTTCACATAACTAATCATCCCGGGTGGATGAATTCTGCAATGCTGATTCTATGGATACCGTTTGGATTCAGAGGAACCTGTTACTACATGCGAAAGGTGTACCATCGAACTTTCCTCCAGAATCCAACTGCCTGCCTTGTTGCTAAGCCCAACATAAACCATGGAGTTGGATACTCAGGAGAGCGAGGGGTCTTCATTTTCAACAATATTCATCGCTACATGTTATATCTTGCAGTCATTATCCTCTCAATGAAATACTACGACGTAATACTCACTATGAGGTTCAACGGATCCTGGGGATTCTCCCTAGGCACACTGGTACTCGCTTTCGAGTCCTTCCTGCTGACAATGTATGTAGTCTCATGTCATGCATTTAGGCATCTTTTTGGTGGTTCTCTTGATCAGTGGAGGGGGGGTATTTCTACAGTGGCTGGATGGATGTTCAGATTCTCGAGTCGCCATAATGCAAGCCACAACCTCTGGTTTTGGACGTCTCTTACAATGGTATTCCTGGGAGATATATTCGTTCTCTCAGTCGCTGAAGGTGTAATCACCGATCCTAGGTTCATAATGGGGTGATTGAATGTACGATTACGAATGTCACGAGCACGATGTTGTGGTTATAGGAGCAGGTGGGGCAGGGCTCAGAGCGGCTATTGAAGCCAGTTCCATGGGCGTCAGCGTTGCATTGGTCTGTAAATCAATGTTAGGTAAAGCACACACTGTTATGGCAGAGGGAGGTGCTGCGGCGGCACTTTCTAACAAGGACTCGCGCGATTCATGGAAAACGCACTTCCGAGATACGATGAAGGGCGGAAAATACCTCAGTGATTGGAGAATGGCGCGTATCCATGCTCAAGAAGCTCCTGATCGGATAAGGGAGCTTGAGACGTGGGGGGCCGTATTCGATCGGACTCGAGAAGGGCAAATCAATCAGCGAAATTTTGGCGGCCACACATACCCTCGGCTTGCACACATTGGAGATGCTACCGGACTCGAAATAATCCGTACTCTTCAAGAAAAAGGAGTTCATATGGGAATGGATGTTTTCATGGAATTTACAGTATGTAGGTTATTCACATCTGATGGGCGGATATCCGGATGTCTAGCATATGATAGACAGAGAGGAAGGGCTCATGTCTTCAAAGCGAAAACTATCGTACTTGCCACCGGAGGAATAACTCGATGTTGGTCAGTATGTTCTGGCTCTTGGGAATATACAGGAGATGGTCATGCATTAGCATATTGGACAGGTGCAGAAATGGGCGATATGGAATTCGTTCAGTTCCACCCGACTGGAATGATATGGCCGCCAAGTGTTCGTGGCATACTAGTTACCGAAGGGGTTAGAGGAGAGGGTGGTATGCTGAGAAACTCGGAGGGAGATCGTTTCATGTTCGATTATGTCCCAGAGATGTTCAGAAAGGAATTTGCTGATACTGAAGAAGAAGCTCTAGCATGGGTTGAGGAAGTAATATCAGACAAACAGGCTACGAAGAGGAGGCCTCCCGAACTTCTGACACGCGACGTAGTTGCCAAGGCAATTAACAGCGAAAAGGCAGCAGGCCGGGCAAGTGAGCATGGAGGAGCGTATCTGGATATATCTTGGCGGCCTGCTGATCAGGTTCGTAAGAAATTGCCTGGGATGTATCATCAATTCAAGGAACTTGCAGGAGTGGACATAACAAAGCAAGCGATGGAAGTTGGGCCCACAGCGCATTATGTGATGGGGGGCGTTAAGGTAGACCCTGACTCCCAAGAGTCGACTGTTCCGGGACTATTTGCCGCAGGGGAATCTGCGACTGGATTGCATGGCGCAAACAGATTGGGCGGGAACTCCCTTTCCGATCTGGTGACATTTGGTAGGAGGGCAGGGCTATATGCCTCGAAGGCGGCATCTGCTATGGATGCCTGGCAAGAGATAGGAGAAGATGAAATCCAAGATGGAATCGATTACATGATGGCTCCGTTGAATCGTGAGGGCGGGGAAAATCCAGCTGCCATTGTTCATGATCTCAGGGAGATGATGCAAGAAAAGGTAGGGATAATCAGAACCCGCGAACATTTAGTAGAGGCATTAGATGACTTGGAAGCATTGAGAGTACGTTCAAAATCTTGCTCGCCTGGCGGAGGAGTGATCTACAATCCGGGTTGGCATCAAGCTCTAGAGCTAGAGGCCATGATCGATGTAAGTAAAATGTGTGCTTTAGCAGCACTAGAGCGGGAAGAGAGCCGTGGCGGGCATACGCGAGATGATTTTCCGACTCCCAACTATGATTACTGGGGTAAAGTAAACAGCGTGATCATGCAAGACTCGGATGGCAATATGAAAATTGAGCACAGGAGTTATCCGCCGATTCCAGATGAGTTGAAGGAATTGCTTGATTCAGACGACTTGGATGGTGACTCGTGATGAAGAAGCAAGTAACCTTCCGTGTGTTCAGAAGTCATTCAGGGGAACGACCCTATGCTAGCCATCCCAGAACCGAATCCTCAGTCGGAAGTATGTCCGATTATGACGTTGAATATGATGAGGGGATGGTTGTTCTAGACGTTATCCACAGAATACAAGCCGAACATGCTCCAGATTTGGCATGTCGTTGGAACTGCAAAGCGGGAAAATGTGGCTCTTGCTCTGCAGAGGTCAATGGTAAATCCCGCCTAATGTGCATGACTAGAATGTCAGATATCATGGAAGAAACTCCCGAAGATGAACCAGTTACTGTACGTCCGATGCAAGGCTTTCCACTAATTCGGGATCTAGTAACCGACATCAGCTGGGCTTACGAGATGAATAAGAAGATGGTTCCTGTAAACGGTCCAGACAAACTCGACTGGGAGTTCAATCAAAACGAAGCAGATAGGATTCAGGAGTTCAGGCAATGCATAGAGTGCATGTTGTGCGTAAATACCTGTCATGTTCTCAGAGAGCATGAGAAATTTGACAATTTTGCGGGGCCGCGATTCTTTGTGAGAATGGCGGGACTGGAAATGCACCCTCTTGATACTGAAAGTCGAATACCTCAGATCAAAGAAGACTTCGGCATTGGTTATTGCAACATTACGAGATGCTGTACTGAAGTATGCCCAGCTGGAATAAACATAACAGATAATGCGATCATACCTCTCAAAGAAAGAGTCGTGACAGAATATTATGATCCAATCGCGATGATTGCTAAGAAAATTGGACTCAAGCGTTGAGCTACAAAACGGCTTGGTTTCCGATATTGGATTGATAGCCCCCGAGAGCAGCGGCCCTCGGGGGGGTTTCGTAAATCTAACCTATGATGTAGGCGGGATTGGCACTCAAAGGCGCCTGATACCTGACTTCTTCACATTGGCTTTCTTAATCTTAGCAGGAAGCCATGCAGGGCCAGAAGCTGGCCTGTCTACCATAGACACAGAGCCAGAGAAACAGTGGACCCTATTGGTTCCCCTCTCCCTCAGCTCAATGCTGGTATGTCCTCGAGTTGCCGCCTTCAGGGCAGCTCCTCGGGGTTGCTTCGAAACGAACACGTGGTCCGAATC
>TARA_B100001113_G_scaffold330380_1_pt1 | contig 25472 bp, 25 predicted proteins | sample TARA_B100001113 | Tara Oceans TARA_B100001113 (sample SAMEA2622402) | marine metagenome | biome: marine biome (ENVO:00000447); feature: deep chlorophyll maximum layer (ENVO:xxxxxxxx); material: "saline water (ENVO:00002010), including plankton (ENVO:xxxxxxxx)" | depth 50 m | reverse complement strand
TAGGTAACTTCTCAGAGGGTAGTAACCTAACTAAGCTGTGAATGACTCATTGTTAACAGTATACCGGACGGGAGTTCGACTCTCCCCGGGTCCACAAAAATTAAATTGAAAAAAATGAAAAAAAGCCTTTCATATTACACAAAATGTTATTAGATTCTACTATCAATAATAAGTTAATAATGGAGAGCACGCAATGCAAAACCTAAATAAGTACATACTAACAATTGCTTTTATTACTGCGGTAAATGCCTTTATAACTACTAAGTTTATGAAGAAGCATAAAGAAATTTATCACGGTCACTATGCAGAATTAACAGTACAAAACAAAGTACTATCAGATAGATTATCAAAATTCTATATGCATGGAATAAAAGTTGACGTTACAATGTATCAGCCAGATAAAATACAGTGTGATGATACACCAGATATTACTGCTGACGGTACACGTATTAGGATAAATAAAGCATCACAATATAAATTTGTTGCTTTATCTCGTAACTTACTTAAGCGATGGGGCGGACCTTTTGATTATGGTGATTTTATATTGCTTAAAGGAACAGAGGGTAAAGATGGTGTATATCAAGTACGAGATACAATGAATCCTAAATGGGTTAATGTTGTAGATATTTTAGAATCAAAAGATGTAGCACCTTACAAATATGTAAATTGTGACATCTTCAAACTAGATTGGACAAAGGAGAATGCATGAGAATAAGTGCAGAACAAATAAAAGATAATTGGATCGACCTGGTCGAAATTATAAATAATACTTTTACTGGTGAAAGGCTAGAAAAAATAGAGGCTCTACATGATCACTTTAAAGATAGGATGACATTAGCACCTGCATCTGGCAGAGCATGGTATCACAATGCTTTTCCAGGAGGTTATGTTGCACATGTACTTAACATAATACAGTGGTCTTTAAATTATTATGAACTGTTTAAAAAGCAGGGCATGTACCTAGACGATATAACGGAAGAATCTGTAATATTCGCAGCTATGTTTCATGACTTAGGTAAGGTTGGTAATATGGAAGAAGACTATTACTCACCAAACAAGGATGAGTGGCGTGCAAAGAAATTGCAAGAATATTATAATCATAATCCAGCAATTCATTATATGACAGTTACTGATAGGGCAATATGGATTTTAAATCAATTCCAAATATCAATGACAGAATCAGAGTATTTAGGTGTAAGGCTTGCAGACGGTTTGTATGAAGAGGCAAATAAGTCTTACTACTTCGAAGGTGCAGAATGGAAAGCACTAAAAACAAACCTACCACACATCATTCATTTTGCAGATTCTTCTGCAGCTAGACAAGAGAAAGAAGCCTTTATGTTGTCAGGTGAATCACGCATAGACTTTCCAAAGTATATGAAAGGTGAATCTAAAGAAGAAGAGCTTGTAAAGAATTTAGATGTTGGTAAATTAAAGGACTTATTCGCATGATAATTGAAACTATAAGCTCGATAACAATATTAATACTGTGTTATATTGTTTGGAATTTATACAATAAATTAGAATTTTTAGAAAGTGTATTGGACAGTAACTATGCATTAATAGAATCTGTACAAGAAGAAATGAAGAAGATTGATACCCTGGGCGCATTCGAATCAGACGATGAGACAGGAACAATATTCGAAGCACTTAAAAATGAAATAGAAAGATTAGACAATTTAATAGAGGATAAAAATAATGCCGCGTAAAAAATCAAAAACAAGAATGTATTTTACAGAAGAAACTGAAGAAGCAATTGTAGCTTATAATGCTACAGAAGATTGGCGTGAAAAGAATCACATCTACAATACTTCTTTAAGAAAACCGTTTGAAAAACTTTGTGAAAATATTATACACACATTTAAGTTTTATCACTTTGATGTACCGTCTGAAGATGTTAAGCATGAAGTAATATCATTTATGATAACACGTCTGGGTAAATATAAACAGGGTAAGGGTAAAGCATTTAGTTACTTTAGTGTTGTTGTCAAGAACTGGTTGATATGCCATAATAATGCAAACTATAAAAAGATGAAGACACATACTGATGTAGTTGACTTAAAACATAAAGACGTTAAGAAAGTAACGTATGAAAATAATGATGTAGAAGTGCAAGAAAAAAAGACATTTTATAATGGTGTAATTGAGTATTGGGATGCAAATATTAATAAAGTATTTAAGAAGCAAAGAGACATTAATATTGCTCATTCTATTTTAGACTTAATGACTCGTGTTGACTCTATAGAAATCTTTAATAAAAAAGCCCTATATATCTTACTCAGAGAAATATCAGGTTCTCAAACACAACATATTACAAAAGTTTTAAATGTAATGAGAACACACTATAAAACTCTAGATACGCAGTGGGAAAAGCACGGATTTATTAATACCTCAGGATCTGCGCGCATGTTTTAAAAAACTCTATATTTATAATCAAAGGGCTAGTTTTATGTCTACTGATTACAAAATATTTGATAATACAACGCTATCAGACATCTTAAAAAAGATCGATCATAACTCACAGCGTAATAAGATACAAATAGAAACTACGATACAAGAGTTAATGACCTATATAAAAGATCCAAATACTGCTGTGCAATTATTTCCTATGATCAGTGATTTTATGGAAGCCAATATTAGAAATGATGAACTACTAGTAAAGTTAGCAGCAGTAGTTCAACGTGTTATGACAACTGATAGCAAGGGCGGCACTGATGAGCTAGGTCTATCGGATAAAGAGAAAGAAGAAATTTTGCAAAAGATCAATAAAGCAACTGAAGAAATACAACATGAGGTTGATGATATAACTCTGCAAATACAGGAGTAATTATGTCTATAAGTCGCAAAGTCTCACGAAGAGGTGGGATCTGGACTGATCTCGGTAATAATAAAAATGAATTAGATCTTGGTGATTCACTGACAACAGAAAAAGCTGTAAGAGATATTACCACAGATATAATACGACAGTTGACAGCAACGTCTATTCAGATTATTCCAGGTGAAGTAACAGAAGTTATTTACAATGAAGAAGATATTGTAGATCGTCCTGAGCTTAGACCACAGGACATCGGTTGTATACGAGTATCTACATTTGAAGGATTTGAATTACCGTCTGAATGGGTTTATCCTCTAGACCCTAACATCAAAAATTATCCAATATACGGCGAGCTGGTTCATGTTATTTGTATCGGCAATCAGGCATATTATACAATACCTCTAAACATAAAAAGAAATGTTAATAATAATGCATCAATTGGAATAACAAATACAGACGGCGCAAAACCAAATATAGGTTCAGATACAGTAAGCTTACTTACAAAGAAGTTTAAACCAATCACAGGCAGACCTACAAGAGTTATACCTGGAGACATTGTTATAGATGGTCGTGAAGGACAATCAATTAAGTTAGGAAAAAATCAATCAGTCTTAGATAGCGAGCAAGAGCTTACAGAATCAAAGCCAATAATTAAAATTCGTCTTACTAATGATGACAAAGATATGTCAAAAAGATTTATACCTAAAGAAGAAAATATTATAGAAGATGCTGCATCAATTTATCTTTTAAAAGATGAGGAAATTAAATTAACACCGTCCAGACTAATATACAATGATGAGTCAAAGACAATAACACCAACATCGCACAAAGGAAAACAAATATTAATTGATAGTAGTAAAATAATTTTTAATACAAAGTTAGGGGACGGAAATAATATTAGCATATATTCTGGAAATCAGCTGAATATTATTTCAAAAAGAAATACTATTATAATTGGAAAAAACGTATATATAGGTGATGCAAGAAAAAAGACAGATGGCGCAGGAGAAAATGATGAAGTAGGATTTGCAGAACCTGCTGTTTTGGGTGAGGCTTTGTGTGACCTCTTATACTATATGGCAATAAACTTGGAGTCAGCAGGCATCAGCCTTAGAGACTCACAAGGTATAGGTAACTTTGGAATGCCAACAGTTCATCCTGCAGAAAATTCATCAGGTGCATTAATATCTGCTATGTTTGGAAAAGACGGTAGGTTTGATTTACAACGATTAAAAGAAGCTTTGTTAAGCCAAAATGTTTTTATTTCTAGGTCTGCACCGAGAGAATAACTATGATTAATTGCGATAACGTCACAAATATTAGAAGATCACTACCCGCTGGTGCAACACTGTTGATGGGAGATCAGATAGTATCTGGTTGCGCAATAAAAGTTTCTCACTCTGCAAAAAAGAAAACTCAAACAGACGAACAGATAGCACAAAATATTGCAGTCGCAGAAATATATGGACTATCAGAAGAAGACTTAAATTCTGATCCTCTTGTAAAAACTCCGTTAGGCACAAAGTTACATGCACCTCAACCGTTCTTTATTACAGAGCCAGGTTGGGAAGTGTGTGAGCCTGGTGCAGAAGTAATACATTCAGGATATGGTGGTGAAGTAAGATCATTTGGTCCTGGATCAGATCTTGTTCCAGGAGACTTAATAGTTAACGGTACAGCAGTAGATCCTGATGGCGTAACACATGATGCTCCAATATCAATCGGCGTAAGTGGTTGGAATGTAGGACCTGACGGCGCTGTAGTATCACCAGCATCAGAAGATGATGAGAGCGGTTTTTGTAGTTTACAAGAATTAGCAGGCAAAGGTCGTGCAGACTCTTCACCTGTAGACAGACTTATACCTGAGCTAGATTTAGATTTCGAAATTCCTGGCTTGGATCTTTCTTGGTGGGTGCCAATACAAGAAAAGATAGTAGAGATAACGCAGCTTCATACTAAGTTGGCTGCGAGAGTTCAGTCGCTACAAATAAAAATTGATGGTGATCCTGACGGTGATGTTTGCAAATATAGACCACAAGCTCAAAAACTTTTACAGCTAGTTAGAGACGTTCAAAGAATTATAGCACAAATTAGAAAAGTTGTCCAAGCAGTAAGGACAGCTGTTAACACTGTTAAAAGAGTCATCAAAATAATTGAAAGTATATTTATGATTGGTAAGGCAGTCAAGATGGCATTTGTTTACTTTACTATAAAGCAAATGGTGCTAGGACTCGCGCAGATGATAGATACACTTGCTAGGAGTTTACTAGATGCAAATAGAATTTTACCTCAGTTAATAGCAATGCTAGCAGCAATGATTCAAGCGTGTGCTAATCAAAGAGGCTTGGAAGACGGACTGACAAAAGAAGATTGTGAAGCTTTAGGTGGTACTTGGATAACCGGAAGAAGTGGTGATATGGGTGATGCTTCTGATGGTGGAATTGGAGGTGGTGGTTTAGAAGGCGACGTTAATAGTTTTATTGGTAGTTTAAGTGATGACTCAGACTTATATTTAAGACCAGGGCTACAGTTAAATGAAGGTGATGTTATAAAGTCAGGTTGTGTTGAATCTCCTACAGGAGATAAAGTACACGCACCTGAAATATTCACCATCCCGGGACAAGGATGGGTTGTATGTGAAGAAGGTGCATCAGGAGAATCTGAAAATGCTACTATATCACAAGAAGAAATTAATGCTATTTTAAACTCACAATTAGTAGATTTATCTGAATGTTTAACTAGAATAGATGACATTGAAAAGACTTTTAATTTTTCAAACTAAAAAGGTAATATAATGAAGAAGAACACAATAATGGCGCTTAAAAAAATAATAAAAGAAACTGTTGAAAAAGAAGTTGCCAGACAAATGCAAATAGTAATTAAGGAAATAACAAGCCCACAAGCAACACAGCATAGCAAGCCTGCCAAAACTCAGGCACCAGCACAACCTATAAGCGTAAAAGATCCTGTGTTAAATCAGATACTCGCAGAAACTCAGGGCGGAATACCTGCAGAACAAGCACCGTATCCTACTATGGGCGGAGGAGCTTACACAACACAGCATACAAACCAACTCGGAGGCGGTATAAATATGCAACCAACAGATCCTAATATGCCAGACTTCATGAAAAAAGCAATGAGTGGACATTCAGCAAAAGTAGTAAAAGCAATAGAGAATAAACATGGCACTAAGTCTTAGTAGATTAATAAGAAATCTTGCAAACATAAAGCACGAGCACACAAATGAAAATAAGTTTCTTAAGACGAAAGCAAAAATAAAAGAAATGAAAAAGAATGTTAAGGAAGCTCAAAAAGATGCCTTAGCAATACATGATTATGTCACCCGTGCAGATGTGTCTATGGGAGGAGCAAATAGTAGCCCACCATTAATGCATCCGAGTTCTTTTAGATTTGTTCCAAGAAGATTATTAGGAATTTTGACTATATCAAATTCTGTTGCTAGAGAGGAAGCAATTGTAGAACTTGAAAATGATTTGACTATTGGTTTGGTACAAACTAACAATGGGAGATATTTAACTACAAAGGGCGCTGCGAGTACATATAATATTGGCACATTTAGAGCAATGAGTGCAAATATTATTAAAGGACTTTTTAGTATAAAAGGAAAACTTAAGTAATGTCATTAGAAAATCCAAGAACAACTTCTGTTAGATCAAGAGACAAAGATCCTGATACGTTTATTGGTGTGTCATTACCATTTGCTCATTCAAGATTTGGATGGTTTAAGTCTAGCACAACGCTTTTACAACAGACAAAATCAAATATGAAAAATTTATTATTGACTGTAAAAGGTGAACGTGTAAATCAACCTGAACTTGGATGTGATTTATTCAATGTTTTATTTGAGCCTATGGATGATAGGTTAAGTGAAAAGATAGACGCGTCAATAAGAGATGCAGTTGGATTGTGGTTGCCTCATGTAATTTTAAAAGGCGTAAACATTGATTTGCAGCATGATGAAAATTTAGTAAATATAAGTGTAACATTTACAACTAGAATAGAACCAAATGCGACAGAATCAATAACACTAAATCTAGCGACAGTAGGAGAATAATAGATGGCACTAGATAAACAAAGACCAAAAGATATTAATTTTTTAAATAAGAATTTTACAGGGCTGCGTGGTGATTTAATCGACTTTGCAAAAGATTATTTTCCGTCATCATACTCAGACTTTAACGAAACTAGTCCTGGCATGATGTTTATAGAGATGGCTGCTTATGTTGGTGACATACTTTCATTTTATATTGACGAACAGTTTCGCGAATCATTGTTAGCTTACGCAGAAGAAAGAAAAACTGTATTTGCAATAGCACAGTCTTATGGATATAAGCCAACTATATCTACACCTGCTCAAACAACGCTAGAAGTATTTCAGACAGTTCCTGCGAAAGGATCAGGAGATAATGTGACACCAAATTATTCTTACGGTTACAGAGTAAAACCAGGTTCTGTAGTTTCAGCAGACCAGTTTGGAAAAACATTTAGGCTCGTAGAAGAAGTAGACTTTAGCACATCAGGCTCTCTTGATCCTGTAGAAACTAGCATTTATGAAGTAGATAATACTGGTAATCCTACAAAATTTTTGTTAAAGAAAAATGCAAGATGTGTTAGTGGTGAAGTTGTAAAAGAGACTTTTACATTTGGAACTGCAAAGGCGTATGATATGTTGACGTTAGGAAGTAAAAATGTATTAGAAATAATATCATGCATAGACTCAGAAGGAAATAAATGGTATCACGTAGATTCATTAGCACAAGATTTAATATATGATGAAGTTAGAAACGATGCAGAATTTGATCCTAATCTTGCAGCATATAATGATACAACACCTTATATGCTAAAGCTGATTAGAACAAAGAAAAGATTTAAGACACATCTAAAACCAGATGGAACATTTCAGTTACAATTTGGATCAGGAACAGCGACTGAAAATGATGAAGAAGTTATACCTAATCCGTCAACAGTTGGAAACTCAAATGTAAATTCTGATTTCTTAAATTCTAATTCTGCATTAGATCCCGCAAACTTTTTAGAAACATCTGTTTACGGACAAGCACCTGCGAATACAACACTAACAATAACATACTCAACAGGTGGTGGGATAGATGATAATGTTCCTGCTAACTCTATAACATCAAAAAGAAGTGTTGATGCTGCTATTAATTCTGCAGGATTAGATGGCACACTTAGAGACGAATCACTAAATTCAATATCAGTTAACAATCCTTCTCCTGCTACAGGCGGTAAAGGCGCTGAGACAATAAAAGAGATAAAAGAAAATGTTAAACAATATTTTCAAGCACAACAAAGAGCAGTATCAAAAGAAGATTACATAACAAGAATTTATAGTATGCCTTCTAAGTTTGGAAATATCTCTAAGATTTATATAACGCAAGATGACCAATTAAATTCTGGCCAGGGTGTAATACAAGGACAAACTATTTCTCCTGAGGTGTTAATGGAAAAGTATGTTGAGCCAAATGAGCCGTTAAAAGTACAGGACTTAGAAGTTCGTGTTCCTAATCCTATGGCATTAAACTTTTATGTATTAGGATATAACAAACAAAAGAAATTAGAACACGCTAACGAGGCAACAAAAAGAAACATTAAGACTTACCTAGGGCCTTATAGAATGCTGACAGACGCGGTCAATATTAAAGATGGATATATTATTAATGTTGGCGTTAGGTTTTCTATATATGCGAAAAAAGGATATAATAAAGAAGAAATTATTTTTAAGTGTATTCAAAAAGTAAAAGACTACTTTAATGTAGATAAATGGCAGATAAATCAACCAATAATTTTATCAGACATAGCGTATGAAATTTCTCTTGTTGAAGGTGTAAATAGTGTTGTGCCGCCAATTGAAAATAATCCTGAAGGCAGCTTAATTATTATTAATAATAAATTTAATAAAGCTAGCGGATACTCAGGAAATATTTTTGATATATCAACGGCAATTAAAAACGGTGTTGTTTATCCGTCACTAGACCCATCAATTTTTGAAGTAAGATTTCCTGACATAGACATTGTCGGTAAGTGCTTAGGAGACTATTAATGGCACATTATTTCGTAGGAATAAATAAAGATGCATCACTTATAAGAGGTGCAGATACATTAGGAACATCAAGTAATTTTAACTTAGGTGGTGATGAAGTATTAGAAGTTGGAAAAACATTTCAAGCAGCATCAACTAGTGTTGGAACAATCCAAAGATTTGTTTTACAATTTCCAATAACTAGAATATCTAAATCACTTGCTGACGGTTCAATAACAAATGATGCAAAATATTATTTAAACTTGTACGATGCAGGTTCATTTGAGCTAACAAGAGACAATAATAATATTGCAATAAATGTTGTATCACAAAGTTGGACTGAAGGTGATGGTAAGTTGTCTGATGATCCGCACATACGTGAAGGTGTCAGCTGGAGATATAGAACAGGCGAAACAGGATCTTTAGAATGGTTCTCAGGAAGCGAGGCAAATTGGGGAGCAACATACTATACAGGATCAGGATATTCTGCATCATTTTCTTTTAGTAAGTCAGGATCAGATGCAAGAATAGATATTACAGATATAGTAAACACATTTGTCAGTGGAACAGTTGCCAATGAAGGATTAGTTGTTCGAAGGACAACAGCTATAGAAGAATCAACACAAAATTATGGTATTTTAAAATTCTTCTCATCAGACTCACACACAATTTTTAAGCCAACAATAGAAGCTGTTTGGGATGATGCTGTTTGGTCGACTGGTTCACTTAGCCCACTTGCACTAGATGAGCTAGGAAAAATACAAGCCTATATGACAAGTGTCAGACCACAATACAAGAAGGGAACAACAACAAAAATAAGAGTACAAGGTAGAGAAAGATACCCAGCTAGAACTTTTGGAACATCGTCTGCATATTTAACAAATCAGTATTTTCCATCAGCATCAAGTTTTTACTCTATTAAAGATGCAAAAACAAATCATACAATAATACCGTTTGGAAGCGGATCAAAACTTAGTTGTGATTCAACAGGTAACTTTTTTAAATTAAGAACAGAAGGCTTAGAGCCTGAAAGATACTACGACATCTCTTTTAAAGTTATTAGTGGAAGTGGTATAAATGAAACAGTAGAATTTTTAGATAGCAAAATATCATTTAAGGTGGTAGAATAATGCCGTACACAGAAGAAGAGCTAAGAGATAATTTACACTATCAGTCTCTTAAAGAAAGAGATGAGATTAAGTATGAACAAAAATTTCAAAAAGATTTATCAAAATTTTTAACAAAAGAAGGCAGCACTGAGGAAACTAAAAATAAGATTTTAAAAACATCTTTAAGAGATAACAATGGTGTTATAAGACTTTTTGAGAACTTTAATAATGGTGAGACATATTCTAATTTATCACAGAAATTATATATTGAAGTTTACCAAAGAAGATACAGAACAAAAGAAGACACATTCGATTATATTGACAGAGAATTTAAGGAGCTGTAATGGCATACGACGCGAAGTCTAAACGACTACAAATTCTACCGGAAAAAATCCAGGGCTTAGTTACATTACCAGAAACAAAAGACTGGACACCTTATAGAGATACACATCGGTATCCACAATTTATAAGTGAGACATATGAGTCTAGTAAGTGGCCAGACTTAAAGTACGGTCAACACGAAGACGATCTTATAAAAGTTAATGTTTACGGCGATGATAATATATTAATAACAACAACATACATTAACAGCGATGAGTTTCAGAGTGAAGTAGATAATGATTTAGATAAACCTATAATACAAATAGACGCTGCAAAAGTATTAAAAGATCTTGGATTTAGAAGAGGCAGATTTAAAATAAAATTCTGTTTTTACAGATTAATGTTTGGTAGCCCTTATCCGTTATTAGTAAACGGTGAAGAAAAAATTTATTTTGGTGGATTTGAAGAAGATGATACAAACAAGATGTTTGCGCTTGATGATCATGCAGCATCATCAACATCAATAGGCGACAGAGTATTTTCAAAAGAAGACAAAGCAATATTAACTAGGATTTCTTCTGATAGGACAGAGATAGTTTTATCACCAAACTTTATAAATGACACAAGCTACTTAGAAAGATTTAGGATTGCAGCTTATACATGTCTAAATGATTTTCCCTTAGAAGGTGAAGGCGTTAAGTTTGCAGACGGTGAAGACTCAAACTATCTTACAGTTGTAAGCGATAATCCAATTAATAGAAAGTACATTAATGGAATGATAAGAATTAATGATGCTTACTTTTTAGGAAAGAGAGTTGTTCCTGCACTAAATGCATCTATTATTGTTGAACCTGCATTTACTACAGAACCAAAGCCAGTAAACTTATTACGAGGCAGATATTTAGATAGCGATTATCAGTGGAGAGGACACAGTCCATTTCCAGACGCAGACGCAGTAAATTCAATATCACAAGAAAATCCAACATTGTTAGGAACAGAAACTGTTGTTAAGCAGACACCTGTTGGGAATCAATGTGTTAGAGTTTTTTATCAGACAACTGCAAATCATTCTACAGACGCAAATCATTCTTTCTGCTTGTCACCGTATTTAAAAATACATAGAGAAATAAACAATCAAGAATTTACTTTTAGCGTATATGTTCAAGGTGTTAAAGATAGTAAAGTAAGACTATTGGCTCATGCTGGCCCTTGGGGAATTACACCTACAACTTCTAGATCTCCCTTATTTGAAGTAACAGGAAAATGGCAAAGAGTATCACACACATTTACATTGTCTGAAGTAGGTGAAGGTAATGATGTTATTACGCTAAGAGTTGTAATATATCCTAATGGACAATTTAATCCTAGTCTAGAGACAGCAATAGGCACAGAATATTTTCTTGCAGGTGGTCAGTTAGAGATAGGACCAACAGCAAGTCAATTTACTAGAAATGAAGATGACTCTTCTGAAGAAATAGAGATACCTGAGTCAGGCACAATTAAATTTATCGATCCTGACAGTGATGATCCTATTATACAAAGAACTCTTAAAGCAGATCTCGGATCTGGTGATGAGATATTCATTCCAAAAATGGAAGGATCTAATATCTTAATTAGAGACGCGATGACAATAGATGACCTAAGCTCACAGATGGTTACAAATGAGCTTGACCTAAGAGAAATAAGGCAGCTACAACCTTTCGTAAATTCTTCTTTTACAATACCTGGATCATATATCGGATCAAAATCATGGACACAGATAGGGGTTGATTTTTCATTTCAATGGGATACAAATTTACATTCACAAGCAGTTGCTCAAAAAGACGAGTATGATAGAGGCTTGTGGGGCAATGGATTTAGCTCACTTAATCCTGCAGCAAAATGGTCACAAGTTGGAGATGCAAATATAGGCTATCATGCACATTGGTTGTTGGACAAAGGTGTTGATAACGGATTATGTATGTATTTTCCTGACTTAAACTATCTGCCTGAAATATTAGAACAAAGAAAAGTATTATCACTCGCTGCATATAATGATCCCGTCACAGGATATTATGTAAGAGACGGACTAGAAGACCCGAGAATAACAGGCGATGTAATTAATTCAGAAGGCTTTAAACATAGATGGTTGGCGATTGGAACTGGCATTGATGGTCAGTATGGTGACAATAGCGCAATAGGCGCACTTGCAGCTTACGGCGCAAAGCCAGGAGATACAGTAAGAATTACATGGCAACAAAAAGCAATACCACAAAATCCTGACTTTGATAATGGTGGTAGGAAGGGTGCTCAAGTACAATTACTACATTATTATAAAGAAGTTATTGAGTCACCACCAACACCGTTTATAACAGGACAAGATATTAGAAATGAAATGATTGATTTATTAACTGGATTTTACAGAGAAGGATTATCAAATCAATTAATACTAGATCTTTTAAACAACAACTATAATGAAGTAAATGGGCTAAGAAGAGGATACGTTCCAAATCAAGGATTATTAAATTACAGAGTTGGAATTGCAAATGGTGAATTTGTAATAACTAGTATGGACAATATTGAAATGGAAGATGAAATAGATGATGTGACTGAAGATAAAGTTTCATTTATAACAAAGCTCGATGACAGAAATAAATTAAGAGAAATAGATATTCCAGAAGTCTTGACAGTTGACCAAATGACAAAGAATGATTATAGTTTTGAAATAAGAACCTCTACAACACCTGACGATGCGAGAATTATTGGAACTGCTGCAAGGCCTCCATCTGGTGGGCCGAAAGATTGTGGCTACACAGAATTTGGAAATGTTTCTGGTGGAAATGCTGTTCCAGATAGAGAAGATAAACCACCAACTCCAGCACCTACCAACAGACCTCCAACAGATGATTATAATGACTGGGATTGGAACGGAAGTAAATGGGTTATTGCTGATGAATTAATTACTGCTGGATGGTCTTATACAGGAACAAATCCGCCAGGTCAAAGATGGCAGCAAATAGGCGCTAACGATCCGTTAAATACTGGTGAAGGATTTATAATGCCAGCCATAGTTTCAATAGGAGGATTTATCTACTTATCAGAAGCATTAGGATGGGTATGGAATGGTGATGCATGGGAATCAATGATACAACTACTTCAGAAAGAATCTTTTTATTATGTAAATCAAGCTGTAGTACCGTTTTATCAGAGTTTGGCAAACGGTAACTATGAAACACAATATACAGATGTTCAGCCGTATCCTTCATCAGATATTATTAATAACGACATTACAAATTCAGCTGACGGTAATTGGAAGTGGAATGGCGTTCAGTGGAATTATGTTGCAGGTGACACTGAAGAAGAAGTTCAGACGGGCGCAGATGGCGTCAGGTCTTTTACAAAAGTTACGCTAACAGATACCCTAACAAAAAATCCGGACGGTACAGTTGCAACAAGAGCAAAAGGATATGTTTCATGTCATGAATTAGGTGAATGGGAAGAGGCACATTTTGATTTTATTATACCAGAAGATAATTCATTTGGATTATATACAAATTGTGGTATAAGAATGTTAGGTCATAAAGGTGGTTTTGGTGAGTTGTGGGTTGACAAAGTAAGAATTGATATTTTGTTGACATCAAACGAAAGAATTAAAGTAGATCAAACTGCAAAGTTAGGTCCTATACTTTTAAAAATAGAAGAAGTCTTAGAGAGTGACACTATCGTCGTAGAGCAGACGTATGACGAAGCTGCAGATGAGCAAGGAAGAATAGACGCAAATATACCTGTTAATAAATACACATCATTTGGTGCAGGCTATGAAGTAGGTTATATAGAGGCAGATGAAGTTATTGAAGATATAATGGCTAGGTATGAAGGAAAAATTTTAGACATAGAAGAAAATAGGTTAATTGTTGATAAATCATACAGAGAATTTGGAGGAACAATAAACGCAATAAGTGGAAGTGTAGATTCACCAAATATAGAACATCAGTTTAATGATTATTTTGTAAGATACAGACTTAAAGATTCTGATAATCTATACACTAAAGTTGTATTTGGTGGAGATGTCGAATCTCTTGTAGTTAATTTTAAACCTGTTAATGCGACAAACTATCCTGGCTCAATAGCATATAAATTATTAGAACCGTTACCAGATGAGATAAGTGAATTTGATGCTGCATATATTGCAAATGAAGTAACACCAGATCTTGTTGAAACAGTTGATATGATTCCGTTTATTGATGAGGTAATACCTGACACTGTTTTAAAGGCACCAAAGCTTAGTGAAATAGAACCTGTCATCGTTAGACGTGAAACAGAATATAGAAGTCACACGGATCTTGTAGGTGTAAACACTGATGTTAGGAAACAGTTAGAAGATAAGATATTTAGTGGCAGCTTATTAGATGTAAGTATAAATGTTGATTATAGTGTATTTGAAAATTTCTCACACTTCGGATCAGTTGAAAAAAGAGTTAAAAACTTTAAAGACAAATTAGAAACAATAGAATTATATACACAAAAAAGCCAGTCTTTAGGTGGAACTTCACAGACGCCGTATATTACAGGACAAACATCTGGATCAATAGTTTCTGGTTCATCAGACCAAATTAAATTTTGGGATATGGAAAAAAGAAAAGTTGTAAACGGATTTGATGATTTTGAAAATTACATGTATTTTAAATCATCTTCATATGTTTCTAGTTCTAACGGTATAGAATATGATAATGCTGCACCTAAATTTTCTGGTGATGGTACACTAACAAATCCATATAAATTATTTTCTGTGAGTAGTTCTGAATTTACAACCTGGCATGATAAATTAATTTCTTCAGCATCAGTATTTGATAGGAAAAATACAAATCGTCTTATTAATTTAATACCAGCACACGTAACTTATGATGTTGATAATGAGCCTTTCATAAGATTTATGGATATGATGGGACACCATTACGACATTATATGGACACACATTAAAGCAATGACAGATGTTCATGAAAGAAGTGAAGATATAACAAAAGGAATATCACAACAACTTGTTCAACCAGTTGCTGAATCTCTTGGCTTTACAATGCTTGAAGGACGTGATTTAGTTAGAATGCCTCAATATCATTTAGGTCTTGCAGAATCAGGAAGCGGAACAGGTGAATTTAATGTAAGGTTTACAAAGAAATCTCAAAAAGATGTAACAAGAGAAATATGGAATAGAATATTATCTACAATGCCTTATATTCTAAAAACAAAAGGAACAAAGCAGTCTTTAAAAGCTCTTATTGCTGCTTATGGAATACCAACATCTATATTAAGAATACAAGAATACGGTGGCCCAAAAATAGAAGGAGGATCACCTGAGTTTGAAATAAAACAAAGATATACATACGCTTTAGACTTCCACGGATCACAAAGGCTTGCATCACCGTGGTATAGAAATAGTCTTACAGACAGAACAAGTGATACAATAGAATTTAGATTTAAAACAGGAATAGAAAGAGACACATTAATAGCTACAAAAAATAATTCTAATAATATGGTCGAATCTGCGATTTACATTCATAATGTAAGTGGTTCAGATACAAAAGGTAAATTGGCATTTGCTTTATCTGGGAGTGAAGGATTTGTTACTGCTAGTTTACAGCCACTGCCATTTTATAATAATGAGTATTGGTCTGTTATGGTTAGGAGAAGGCAAGCTTCAATAAGTAGTAGTTACTCTGAACAGTCACTTACAGGTGAGACAACTCAGGCAACACACAGCTTTGATATTTATGCAGGATTTTATGATGCAGGAACAGATGAAATTATAACTAAAGCTTCTGCTAGTATGACTCTGTCTGGTTCTGGTTTACTAGCCAGCTGGTATGCGTCAAGCTCAATAGGAGATAATTACTGGCATATAGGCGGTAAGACACAAACAAGTGAAGAAAATACATTATATGGAAGTAAATTTTCAGGTTCATTAATGGAATGGAGATATTGGAGTACACCTCTAAAAGAAGCTGCATTTTTTAATCACGTTGCTGCGCCAAAAGCAATAAACGGAAATCATGAAAGCTCATCATTCTATGATATGAATTTAAGATTTTCAATGGATGACAAGGCAAACTTAAATCAAAGTCCAAATGTAGTGAGAGATTATTCACTAACAGGTGGACAAGTATATGCAACTGGATCTGGATTCGCAAATGTAATAAATTTTAGTTCTGTATCTGACAGGCAAAAAGGATTTATACCATCGATAGGTTTAAACAAAACATCTAATAAGCTCAGACTAGATAATAGAAAAACTATTTATTCAGATGGTGTTCCACCTGTTTTAAGTACAACTGAAAGAGTTGAGTTAAGCTCATATGATACAGCACCACTTGATTCAAATAAATTAGGAATATTCTTTGCACCAAGTGATGTTATAAATGAAGATATTATATTGTCATTAGCTGATTTGGACTTCGGATCTTACTTAGGTGACCCAAGAGATATTTATGCAGATAGATATTATCACGGAAGATTAGATAGAATATCAGATACATACTGGCAAAAGTGGACAACAAAATTTAATTTCTGGGATTATTTAAAATTAATAAAGTATTATGACTTAAGTTTATTTGATCATCTTAGAAAACTTTCTCCTGCAAGAGCTAAAAAGAATATTGGTATATTAATAGAACCAACACTTTTAGAAAGACCTAAAGTGATCGTTGGTAATAAGCCATTCGTAGAAGAAAGAAATTATAGAGGAAGAATAAGACATTACACGTTGTATAGTCAAAGCGCAGCTGAATACACAAAATCAGGATCTATAAATCTTCCGTTCACAGGTTTATTGACATCATCAAATGATATGTATACATCACAGATGAGTGGAAAAGTTTACAACTTAGATACAGGTTCATATGAAAGCAGAACATCTAACTTAAACATACTGGCTCATAGAAAGTATACTTCTTCTAGGGATGATATGGCTTCGCATTTTAGATGGTCATATGAGGCAAATGTTCCATTAACTTCTAGTAGAAGTGATTATGAGTCTATTGCAAATGCAAATAGATTTAATTATGAACAATTTAGAGGGTTTAAAGTTGATCCGTTAATTGATCCGCTAGAGAGAAATTATACTGAAGGTGAAGTCTACTCAGGTGGTGGTGGAAATATTTTTCATGAAATATTAATGCCAATGGTGACAGGATCTGTTAAGTCAGCTTTAAATGATGATAGAATATATCATTATAGTTCATCAGTAAGTAAATCACTAAATCTTTGGTATTCATCATCATTTGAAAAATCAGAAAAAGAATCGCTATTTACTTCACATACAGGTATGTTTAACTTAATGTATGGTGGCTGTTTAGAAAATGGTGATACAATACCTGATGGAAATAAAATTGCTATTGAAATAACTGAAGTTAATCCTTATAGAGTTACTACTAGAAGATCAGGCGATACATTTGTTGATGTTGAAATAGACAATGAATAAAAGAATTATTTTTAATAACTAGATATTTATATAAAAGTTCTAAATATCTTAAGAAATTGGAGAGACAAAAATGGGATACTTAAACAACGCAACCACAGTACTGGACGCTGTTTTAACAAAAAAAGGTCGTGAGCTATTATCTCGTGGAGAGCAAGCTTTTAATATAACAAAATTTGCACTTTCTGACGATGAAGTAGATTACTCTTTGTGGAATGTTGCTCATCCTCTTGGTACAGATTATTATGGTACAGTAATAGAAAACTTGCCACTGCTTGAACCAACAACAGATCCTGATACTGTTATGAAATATAAACTCATAACACGTAATGATCTACCAAATAAATTACCTGTAATATCGCCTATAGTCGATCAAACAGTTATTTGGAATCAGAACGTTTCAGGTGCACCTGTTACAATAGCACCAAACCTAGTTAATGTAGATGTTCAAGGAGAATTCATGTTTACAGTATTGAATTCCTCAATAGCATATTTAACAGCTGGTGGAACAGGAGCAGTTGGTACAGGAAATATTGATTACTCAACTAGCTTAGATTCTATAAGTCAAACTGTAGTTGGATCAACATGTGCAATTAGAGCAAAATCTGTGCAAGACAATACTACTAGCGGTCAACCAGATCCAACAACAACTGTTGTTGTAACTAGTATTGAATGGGGTGCTACAGCAGCTTTTACTGTGACTGTTAATTATGTTCCAAATGATGCTGGTGGTAATCAAAACCCAGCTTAATAAAATATAAGGAATAGACTATGTCTTTTATTGACAGATCAACCTTAGTAGTTGATGCAGTATTAACAAAAGTAGGACGACAAAGATTATCTGAAAATAATTTTATTGTCGATAAGTTTGCTTTAGGTGATGATGAAATAGACTATTCTCTATACAATGAGGCAAATACTGGTGGGCCTAATAACTACGGTATTATAATAGAGAATATGCCAATACATCAAGCATTCACTGCAACTGACTTGGCTTTACAATATAAATTAGTAACACAACCTCTAGGTGATAATAATAGTCCTAGTATTGCAGAAAGCGTGCCGGCAACATTAACCGTTACAGGTGAAGGAGATGCATTGGTCATATCTCCTGGAACACTAAACGGATTTGGTGATGAAGACTATATTTTTGAATTAGCTAGCAATCAAGATGTGACTATAACACCTGGTAATGTATTAGAAGGAACTGAATAATGCCAACAAGATCAAGCGGAAGAAGCGGTAGAACTAGCAGATCAAGTAGAACTAGGACTACAAGAAGTACCAATACAACTAGAAGTACATCAGCTGCAAGGAGTACATCAGCTGCTGAATCTAGAAGTACTGAAGCTAGAAGCACATATACACCTCCTGAAAGAGAAACAAGGCAGACAACAGTTACACCTCCTGAGACTAGATCTACTGATATAGATCAGACTCCTCAGCGAGCTATGACACCTCCAGCTGAGAGAGAAGCACAAGAAATTAATAGGGAAAGAGAAGAAGAAGTAAGAGAAACATTAGATTCACGTGATGAGGCTACACTAGAAAGAGAAGATCTTGTAAGAGATGTATCAAATAGAGGTGTTCAAGAAACTGTAACTGCTAGAGAAGTAACATTAGTTGCACGTAATGTATCATCTGCAACACAAGTAGAATTAGTAATAACAGGCGTTGAATCAGGTGCTGTAAGAAGAGTTACTGTTAATGTTCAGCCTGGCCCTAGTAGACTAAATAGGGAAATAAATGGTTCTAGACCACCGTTTACTAGAAATACTAGAAGTCGTGCGCAAAGCACACCTAGAGAAACTTCCATAACGCGCTTAACCGATACGGCAAGGACGCCAGGAGGTGACAGAAGATCTACTGCAACAAGAAGGTCTAGTACTACAAGAAGATCTGGAAATACCAGAACAACATCAACAAGAAGATAAAAATTTATTGAAAAGGTAAACAATACAATATTTATTAAACGAATAGGAGTTAGATATTATGTCAATTTTTACACAGTTCACACCAGAAGAAGATATAAAGACAGGAAACATTAGTGTTGTTTCGTCTGGAATGTGGTCCGGCGGAATAGGAACACTAAATTCCTTTTATACATCTTCAACACAAAGCGGAAGCACAGGTGAGCATTATTATGATGTTTATAACGGAGCAGTCGGAACAAACGCTACAGCTTCTATTCAATTTTCTGTTGCTTACGGTCACTATGCAGGATCAGGTTCTAGAACAGGTGATTCTAATTTTGCATCTGCAAAAGCTATTTATAGACAATTAAGAAATTTATTATTACCACAAGGCACAGAAAAATTTAAAGCAGGTGCTTATCAAGGTGGTGGAACTGATGCAGAAACAGATGTAATATTTGCAGTCAGTTTAAACAGAGGAAGACTAAAAGAGAAAATGGATCCAGGTAACTGGGAATTACGTCTTTCAGGATCTAACGGTCAAATACTACATTTAATTGATGATAGTGGTGCAACTAATGATCCAAATGTAAGAAATACAGCAAGAGAATTTAATGTTATTTCTGGATCGATAGCTGATGGTACAGCTGTTGTTGGTGGTGCTTCTACAGCATCATTCGGAAAATTCTTTCCAGAAACTGGAATACTAGTTTTAGATTCTACAAGATTAAATAACGGCAGTGGAACAGGTATTTCAATGTCCTCTTATAACACAGGATCAAATACACACGGTAATAATGCATCAGTATTTTTTAATGCTGTTTCAGGTGGTGCTTACTTCGCTGCTAGAAGGGAAGAGCAAATTAAATCAACACATTATTTCTGTAGAGTAAGACATAACGAATATAATCATAGTCAAAATCCAACATATACATCTGGTAGTCAAGGTGATTTACAAATTGCTTCTTTTAGAAATGATCCAAAATCATATATCACAACAGTTGGACTTTATAACAATGCAAACGAGTTATTGGCAGTTGCAAAACTTTCAAGACCTATTCTAAAATCAACCTCTCGTGAGGCATTAATTAAAGTAAGACTAGATTTCTAAATTATTTTATTACTTTAATAAAGCCCCTTCTAATAATCTGTAGGGGCTTTTTTGTTATAAGCGAAATATTTATAATTAAAGAGAATTAAATATGTTTGGAGACATAGATCAATCAGATAAAAGAGTAACACCTATAAAGGTTCATAAGAGGTTTACTGCACAAAAATATGATACAATAGATAATACCTCTTATTTAGGTGTAATGTCTATGCAAGCAATAAAGCCCACAAGGGGACAGTTGCATATGTTTCGAACTGGATCATCAAATCATCACGGACCTACAGCGTCATTTGTAACAGGCGGTGTAACTTATTCAAAGTATTCTTGGTTAATATACAGACAACTACATCATCAGTTTTTTAATTATGCTGGAACATCAAACCCTAGAAGCAATACAACACCTCAACCACAATATGTTTTAGATCAGTACTATAAACCTTGGGGGAGAGGAGGAATTGTATCATCATCAAACACTATAAGAGATTATGAGACACTAGGCTTAAGAAAAGTACATGATCAAATAAATGTGTTTAGCATACCTCAACAATTATATGGCGAGCAAATAAAAACAGGTTCAGTAGAAATAGTTGACTATTCTACAAATGGAGTAATTACTTTAAAAGATGATGGTTATGGTAATTTATACGACTCTGCATATGAAACAAATTATTTAAGCGCAAGTTTAGATTCAAAAGGTTCTGGTTCTGCTGTCGGCACAGTATCTTATACACAAGGAATTGTTATGGTTACAGACACAGGAAGTTATGGAACTGTCGGACAGGGCACAGGATCTAACGGATGGAAGTTAAGATGGGATGCAACAAAAACAATGTATGAACATGAGTATACAGTTGTTATTCCTCCAAACTCTTTTAACAGAACAAGAAATATTAGTGTTACAAAAGCAAGAAGCGGAAGTCTATCAATTAATCAAAGCGTTGCACAATCAGGTGTAGCAACACTAAGAGAAATACTACCTGCTCCTGCAGAAAGCTTGTACAATACGACAACAAGACACATAGCTGCAACAGATGTTGCTAATTTTGCAACTCACTCTGCATTTGCGCCCTATGTCACTACTGTTGGCTTATATAATGATTTTAATGAATTGTTAGCTGTGGCTAAATTATCAAAGCCAGTTAGAAATGATCCTGAACTAGCTTTGTCTTTTGTTGTGAGATTCGATATTTAATAATGGATGCATGTCCAAATTAGGAGAAAACAGATGTTAAAGAAAATTGTAATAGGTTTATTGTTAACCTCATCTTTGTTTGCAGAGACAGAGCTATGGAAATTTTTAAAGTATTCCACAGCTTATGCGAGTTTCAGCCTCAATGCACCAAGACACCAAGATGATAGGTTTGCTATTATTGGCGGTTTGAGTACTGGACAGATAGAAGTCAGCAGGGATGAAAGAGAACTAAAACCGGATTTTCAAAAATCTTTTGGATTAAGAAAAATTGGTAGGTTTAAATACGAACCAAAACGAGGTGTTAAGAATGCAGGAAGAGGTGGAACTTGGTATGATGGTTCTGAAAAGAATGCAAACGAAAGTGCAACAATAGCACCAGTGAAAGGATGGGAATTCTTATTTAAGTGGACAGAAGGTCGTCAATGGGGTAATGAGTATTTGAATCAAGAATATTGGTTAAGATATACAGGTGATTGGTGGATGGCTAAAATTGGATGGACTGAATTAGGATTAGAAGATATTAAGTATGGTCAAGGTGATTTACGTTTTAAGTGGACTCCAGAGGTAATTGATAATAGTCTTACATTTAGTGCAGGTGTAAAACACAGACAACATCCAGTTTATGGATTTGATGCTATGGTATTAGATACAACTTGGTATAGGGGACAATGGTGGAAGTTTGCTGAAGAAGCATTCGGTATTGACGACAATATGTGGTATCAAGAGAGTATGTTAGAAGGATATGATGATGACGGAAATCCGATTTGGAAACAAGACGAATTATTAGAGTTTATAAACGGTGAATGGGTTCCTATTGAGGGTGATGGTCCATTTTGGAACGAAGGTGGCGAATATTGGGGACACGATTGGTTATGGAGAGATGAAGCTGGAAGAATATTCGCATATACTGATAGAGAATATTTCTTGTACCACTTTCCTGATATGCTAGAAGAATACATTGGCGGAGTTAAAAAAGATTTAGGATTTCAAAGGGAAACATCAATTGTATTAGGTACAGACTTTTACTATCACGCAGATAACTGGTGGTTACATGCTTGGGGTAATTGGTTACCGTATCACTATGGTCACGATCTATATTCTTACCACAATGCAGATGCATACGCAGAACATAAAGACGCAAATAAAAAACCACACGAATTTATATTTATGGAGCCGATGTGGATGCAGTGGAACGATTATGATTACGGTGCAATATTAGGTGTAAAGCTACAAGACAATCTTGGAGTTTTTGCAGAAGGTAAATATTTATATTATTGGGAGCGTCCTGCTTATGACTTTAAGTTTGGCGTTAACTATCAATTTATGGGATTTTAATGCCGAATAAAAAAGCAAAATTAAAAAAACAGCAAAGGGCTAAACTTAATAAAAAATGGGCTTCTGAAGGCAGGACAGCTAATCAACACAAAAAATGGTTGGCAAAAAATGCTGGACAGTCTACAAATAGATTTGGAGTTAAACGATGAAAGATCACAACGAAATATATCATACAGTTAACGCATTATTTGGGTGTCTATTAATGACGATAATGTTTATATTTCCATCATGTGAAGATACAAGAGTTGAAGAACCATTAGAACCGTCAATGCAACTTTGGGTAAACGGTGATTTTATAGACCCATATACTTATTACGCACAAATAAATACGTACGGTGAAGTAAATATCGGTGAAGATGGTAAGGTTAAAAAATTATTAGTACTACATTTACAAAGAGAAGTTGGTAGAGTTTTGCCAGAGTTAGAGCACTATGCTGCTATATGGTATGATCAAGATGGAGAAACAAATGGAAATTTGATTGATCCTGGTTTGTATTTAAATTATGGTCCTACTGATACGTTGGCACATACAAGAGAACAAACATTAAATATGGAAATTATTGGTAGTCAAGATTATACAGAATTCGCACAATCAGAAATATATATAAATGATGATAACAAAATTTCTGGTATGGCAAATGGTAAATTTTATAATCCATATAGAGATGAAATGCAAATAGGATTATTAATTTTTGAAAACGTTGAAATTGGAACAGATCCAGAAGCAACATTTTATACAGGTGGAAATTAGTGGACTTAGAATTAAAACGAGGTAAAACAGCTATACTAAAAGCCGAAGACAAGGAATATGATAGAGGTATGCTTATAAAATTATTAGAAGACGGTGGGTATAAAGCAGCGTATTGGTATGAAGATCCAAGTAAAGTCGCACCAGTAGAAGTATTGGTAGATGGTAAAAGTATAAGCAAAGATGCTAAAGTGGTGGAATTTAAGTTTCACCCTAAAAGCTATTATAAGGATAAGTAATGAACGGAGATGTTAAAATAGGTAAGCTACTTTGTGAACATGATATTATTACAAAGCGCCAATTAAATCAATGTTTGCAAGAACAAGTACAAGGTGATAAACGCACTCTTGGAGAAATACTTGTTGATAAAGGTTTTTGTTCTCTAGAAGATATAACAGAAATTATATTAGAACACGGAAACGGGCATGAAGCAAAACAAGAAGAAATTTCTGAGAAAATAGAACCAACAGGAAAAGAACCAATAGAGATAAGCGAAGATAAAGTTTTAGATACAAAATTTACATTATCAGTACAAACAATGGTTGCAGCTGGAACTGGATTGGCTTCATTAATTGGTATGTGGTATACATTACAGGGTGAAATTCAAGAAGCAAAAGAGTTACCAAGTCTAGAAACTTTATACAAGGCTGAATATCCATCAAGACCGGAAGGTTACAACTGGCCAAGATCATACGAGCAATATAAAGACCAAGTAGGTACACTTCAAGATGATATGGATGAAGCATACGGTGACATAGAAGATATTAAAGATATTATCAAAGAATTACGAAAAGATATTAAAGACCTCGAAAAGAGGAAACGGGACAAATAGGAGTTTGTTATGAGAAAAATACTTTTATTATTATTTCTGTTAGCCTCGTTGAGTGCTCAAGTAACAGATAAAAATTTTAAAGAAAAAATTGGTGACGGTGTCGTAGTAGTTGTTTTTGGATCTAAATGGGCAGAGAGCGATGGCATGGATTATGTGAAGGGTGTTAAAGGGCACGAAGATGCATCAATACTACAAGTGATGTCAGAAGAAGCTAAAAAGACTTGTAAAAAATTAAGGATAAGAAATTATCCTTCAATTGCGCTGTATGTTAACGGTGACAAAATAGATACTTGGAAAGGTGATATGGATGGCGTAATTGAAGTTGAACCAGGTGACATAAAGGATGCAATTGAAGAAGCATTAGCTGGAGAGCAATACTAATGCATTACAATATTTGGAAAAATTTTCGGAAATGGAAGCGTAGCTTAAGTGAAAACAAAAACAAATCAGATAAAAAGACATTTGATAAAATAGTAAAAGCACTGAAGGGACTGAAAGTTAAAGCTACAGTTCACCTAAATGATGAGGATAGAATAACTATAGCTTTAGGTTTTAATTATTATAGAAAACCTAACCCTGAAGGCA
>TARA_B100001113_G_scaffold33375_1_pt1 | contig 25485 bp, 18 predicted proteins | sample TARA_B100001113 | Tara Oceans TARA_B100001113 (sample SAMEA2622402) | marine metagenome | biome: marine biome (ENVO:00000447); feature: deep chlorophyll maximum layer (ENVO:xxxxxxxx); material: "saline water (ENVO:00002010), including plankton (ENVO:xxxxxxxx)" | depth 50 m | reverse complement strand
TACTTTCAGCACTATCTCCGATTTTAATGCCAGTATATGCTGACCATGGAGATGAAGGACAAGGAGAAGGAGAAGGTTCTGATAACAGTGTTTCATTATCTATTTTTGATAATAGTACTAGTTCTTGGGAATTAATACAACCCTTCGAAGAAAATTTCTTAGAAGAAGGAACTCATGAAATGGAAATTAGATCTACTAATCTAAATCTAAATGATACTTATGAGTTAGACTGGCATATTATGATAAGTGATTTTGATGATGAATCATACGTTGAAGAGAATAGGACATGGATTGCTTATAATAACGAAAGTTCAGAATCATTTAACCTCACAGTGGATGAGTTTACATGCTATATAATGATAAATTATGAATTGCTTAATCAATCATCTATGTCTACTGTAGATAATGGCTTTTTCCAATTTTTAGGACCATGTGGAAACAATGGAGTTATATTTACAAATATAGAAATAGACGGTAATGACACTTTAGTAGAATCATTCCATGGTCCAGATCTATGGGACAATATGCTAGTTCTTGAATCGGGGACTTATGATATGTGGTTTAGTACAGGTGGCAGTGGAACATTTACTAGTGGTAATGACTACCTTGTTGAATGGGTTCGCGAACAAGAAGGAGGAAACCATAGTCATACCCAAGGTATGTATAATTGGACTGCTGGTAGCCAAAGCGGCATAGGTCTTGGTAGCTTAGGCTGGAATATTACTGTCGATTCGTATACTTGTAATATCATCAATGACGCTTCACTTTGGGAAGCAGAATATTTCGCAGATGGGGAATGGGACAAAGATAACAGTACTTTAATGGGAACTACCATCACTGATATGGAAGGTCCATGTGGAGAATTTGAATATCCAGATGTTGAATTATACTATGATAATGGCTCTGGTCCAGTAATGTATGAAATGGCATGGGAATATGAAGAATTTGATACTTGTACCGAATATGAAGAAGAAGATGGATATTCATATTGGGAATGTGAAGTTGACGAAGATGGTGACGGATATCCAGATTATACTGATGGATTTGAACACTGTGAGTGGGATAACAACTCAATGACTTACTGGTGTGCAGTACATGGTGAAAACCCGCATCTAGAGCCTGGTAATTACGAGTTTATGGCCAATGTAAGCAATCTTGAAGTTGGCGAAGACTATCTGGTTTATGCAAATTATTTTTTGAATACTGAAAATAATTACGAAAGCAATTATGAGTGGATTTCATGGAATAATTCTAATGAATCACACATCATTGATGGTTTATATTTAGAAATTAATGAATATATGTGTAGTTTAAATTTACAGTTTACTCTATATTCTCCAGATATTAATAATTATATAATGGATGGAGAATTCTCATTCGAAGGAGATTGTGAAGAAATGCCAGAAATACCTTCACCGTTTGAATTGTACTATGATAATGGTACTGGCCCTGTAATGTGGGAGCCAATAATATATTACGAAGAATTTGACGATTGTGATCAATCTGATGATGGATATTGGGTTTGTCCAGTTGACGAAGATGGTGATGGAAACATAGACTATTATGGAGAATGGGGATACTGTGAGTTCGATAACAACTCAATGACTTACTGGTGTGAGGCATGGTATGATTATCCTATGTTAGAACCTGGTGAGTACACATTTACATTGAATGTAAGTGGATTAGATATTGGAGAATGGCATGAGCTTGAATGGTGGTTCTTTGGTGTTTATGATGGAATGTCATTTAATGCGACTGATGAATATGAACACTTTGAATGGAATATAACAATAGATGAGTATATGTGCTATTTCGTAGCAGATTTTACTATCACACACTATGACGGTTCTTCCTATTCAGATTACTTCCATTTCGATATTACTCATTGCGAAGAGCGACCTTCTCCATTTGAATTGTATTATGATAATGGCACTGGTCCTGTGTTATGGGAAGAAGTGGCTCACTACGAAGAATTTGACGATTGTGACGAATATGATGGATATTGGATATGTGAAATAGAGCATGACGATGGTTCAGTAGATGATTATGAATTAGGACACTGTGAGTGGGATAATAATTCAATGACTTACTGGTGTGAAACGGGTTGGTGGAATCCTATGTTAGAACCTGGTGATTACACATTCACATTGAATGTAAGCGGTTTGGAGACTGGAGAATGGCATGAGCTTGAATGGTGGTTCTTTGGTCAATACAATGGAACGTCATTCTATGCTACTGATGAATATCAGCACTTTGACTGGAATATCACAATAGATGAGCACATGTGTCATTTCTATCTGCAATTCAGAATCGTATATCCATCAGGAGGGGAGCACTGGGATCAGTTTTACTTCGATGGTTATTGCAATGAACACATATCTGATCACATGTTTGAATTATACTATGATAACGGAACAGAAGTCATGATGTGGGACCTAACAATTCACTATGAAGAATTTGATTCCTGTTATGAATATGAAGATCACGAAGGACACCACACTACTTGGGAATGTGAAGTTGATGAAGATGGTGATGGATGGACAGATTATTATGCAGACTTCCATTATTGTGAATACGATGAAAATTATGCGACATATTGGTGTGAAGCACATCATATGCCATTGTTAGAACCTGGTGACTATACATTAATTCTCAATGCAACAATGTTAACTATTGATACAGATTACAAATTAGATTGGAGATTAAATTACGAAATTATGGATGATAGCTTTGGTGAATCCATGAATGTAAACTGGACTGCAAGTGAGGATTATGAGCACTTTGAGTGGGATATTGAAGTAGATGAGTATATGTGTAACTTGCATTCTGACATAGAAATGCAATCTGAAAATACGAATAATTCAACACATGGCTTTGCACACTTTGCATTTAATGGCCTTTGTGAAATGCCTCCACAACCTCTAGAATTATACTACAATGATATGCGATTTGACGGCATGATGATGCAAGACGAATCAGATGCCCCGTATTTAGATGGAGGAATCAATTACATGTCTTGGGGTATGATGGAATTAGAAGTAGGCGACGAATATAACCTATCTTGGGCTGTTACGCAAATGTCATTCCTTGACATGGATGAAGAACCCGAGAATGCAGATGAGTACACCGAGATATTTACTGCAGATAGCCAAGAAATGATGTATGATTGGGAACTAGAAGTAGAAAACGATACTTGTTTAATAATGATATTCGGTGTATTGACTAATAGCGATGATGAGATGTTTGGTCTTGTCATTGCTATGTTCTCAGGCCCATGTGAAGTTGAAATGGGAGACGTAGGCCTTGATATGCTAAATCCTTATGATGAAAATTGGTACGAAATGGATGGTATGAATGGTTCAGAAAGCTTTGCAATGATGATGTCTATGATGGATGAAGAAGAATTGTTGATGATCATGCTAGAAAATGATGCTATCGATCTTGAAACTGGTAATTATACAATGCGTTGGGTATTTGAAGACTTAGAAGTAGGAAAAGAATACATGGTATTCATGGAAGATTTAATGCTGTATGTTTCCGATGATGATGAGTATGCATATCATGATAATTGTTCTGAAGAATATAATGAGGATGATGATGAATGGTATTGGTTATGTTATGTTGAAAATGCCGATGGATCAACTGATATTCTTTCATACGAATATTGCTATGAATATGATGATGGAATGTTTGAATGTGAATTATACAATAATGATGATGATATTTTAACAATTTTCAATGCAAGTAGTGATTCTGAATATTATGAGTGGGAACTAACTATTACTGACGATACATGTGGCCATGTTTTCCTGGTAGGACTTGTGGACGCTGAAGATGGAGGAGATGATTTCCCATCTGCCATGAGCATATATTCAATCGTTGGCCCTAACATGGACAACTGCTTTGGTAATAATGACGAATTTTCTCCAGAAGATTGGTTGAATTTGGCCGATTATGATGGAGATGGCAATATGAGTTGGGATGAGTTTATTTCCGTTATAGATGACGAAATAGACAATGAAACAATAAATATGTTCTATCAATTCTTCGTAGAATCTGACTGGAATGGTGATGGTACTTTGGATATCGAAGAACTTTCTTACTTCCTCCCTATGGTCTACAGCCTAGAACCTGACGACAATGATGGCCCGTCTCCTGAAGATTGGATGTACATGACAGACACGGATGAAGATGGAAATATGAGTTGGGACGAGTTTATTTCCTTCGTAGAGGATGATCAACCACTTGATAATGAAACATACGAACTTTTCTATCAGTTCTTCACAGAATCTGACTGGAATGGTGATGGTACTTTAGACATGGAAGAACTTTCCTACTTCCTTCCGATGATCATGAGTCTTGATGATAATGATGATGACGATGATGGAATATCTCCAGAGGACTTGATGTTCATGACAGATATGGATGGAGATGGAAACATGAGTTGGGATGAGTTCAGAATCTTCATGGAAGAGGAAGACTCAGTTGATAATGAAACAATGGAACTTTTCTTTGAATTCTTTACAGAATCTGATTGGAATGGCGATGGTACTCTGGATATGGAAGAACTTTCTTACTTCATTCCTATGATCATGAGTCTAGATGATGATCCAGATGGCATGGGTATTGAAGATCTCATGTATATGGCTGATTATGATGGAGATGGAAACATGAGTTGGGACGAGTTCCACGAATACATGTGGTCTAATTACGGAGGAGATGATATAGATAATGCAACATGGGATTATTGGTATGATCAATTTGATGGTGCTGATGGTGATGAAGATGGCCTGTTAAACATGGATGAGTTATATGAATTCTGGAACAGAATTATGTCTCCCGATGATGATGATGGCATGGATGCTGAAGATCTCATGGATATGGCTGATTATGATGGAGATGGAAACATCAATTGGGACGAATTCCATGAATTTGCTTACAATTACATGGGAGGAGAAGATATTGATAATGCCACATGGGATTATTGGTATGATCACTTTGAAGATTCTGACATGGATTCAGATGGACAATTAAATATGGAAGAATTAAATGAATTCTGGAACAGACTTGCTGGAGATTCTGATGACGATGATTGGGATCTAGAGCAATTCGCACTTGAACAACTTTGGTCAGTATCTTTAGCATACACAGATGGTGTTAATTTCACATATTTCTTAGGAGCTACCCAAGTATTCGACAATGAGTTTAGAGTAGCTGCCGATATGGCTATTGGTGATGGAGATGGAGAATTAAATATCACTGAAGCAGAAAATGTGTATTTCTGGTTAATTGCCGCATTAGATGAGAATCCAGAAGGACCAGGGAACATTACTCTAAATGGAGTACCCGGAGAACTTGTCTTTGTTGGTTACGATATCATGGATCTTCCAAGTGAAAATGGAGGTAATCCATCGATTGTTACTGCTTGGGATATTCATTTCTTCGAAGTTAGTGCAAATGATGATGGAAATTATGACTTTGAATACATGGAAGATATATATGATACTGGAGTAAATACTCCTGCTAACTTCTGTGCTATGACATACGAGTACAGCTACCAAATAATGGAATTTGTTTGGAACGGTACAAATATCGATCCAGCTGAAATTGGTGATTGTATTTACCTCAATGCTGGAGAAGTCGTACCGTCATTCATGATAACATTCGGTCAAGAAACTAATATCGACTATGATAATGATGGAGTAAATAATGACGATGATGCATTCCCATACGATCCTTCAGAATCAATGGACACAGATGGTGACGGATGGGGAGATAATACCGATGTTTTCCCCAACGATCCTGATGAGTGGTATGACACAGATGGTGACGGAATTGGTGATAATGCTGATACAGATTATGACGGTGATGGAACCGATGATTCAATGGAAGATAGCGATGGAGATGGAGTTAACGATGCCGATGACGCCTTCCCCAATGATGCTAATGAAAGTACAGATACCGATGGTGACGGAGTTGGAGATAACTCCGATGTGTTCCCCAATGATGCTAATGAAAGTAGTGATTTAGATGGTGACGGAATTGGTGATAATTCCGATGATGATGCAGATGGCGATGGAACACCAAACGATGTAGATGCATTCCCTCTAACAGACTCATCTAATGATGCTGATAATGATGGAGTGGCTAACGACTTAGATCACTTCCCCAATGATCCAAATGAATACTTTGATTCTGATGGTGATGGAGTTGGAGACAATGCTGACACAGATGATGATGGTGATGGAGTATTAGATTCTAATGATGCATTCCCATATGATCCTTCAGAAACTATGGATACAGATGGTGACGGATTGGGTGATAATGCTGACGAATTCCCTAACGATGCTACAGAAAGAGTAGATTCTGATGGTGATGGAATTGGTGATAATGCTGATGAATTCCCAAGTGATACGACAGAATGGGCAGATACAGATGGCGATGGAGTTGGAGATAATTCTGACGCATTCCCTAACGATGCTAGCGAGATAGTTGATTCTGATGGTGACGGAGTTGGAAATAATGCTGACGCATTCCCATACGATGCAAATGAGCAGAGTGATTCTGATGGAAATGGAGTTGGAGACAATGCACAAGCCGATCAGGATAATGGAGGAACTACTCCAGTCGATCCAGAGCCAGTTGAAGATGGAGGAGGATTCTTGCCGGGTTTCTCTGCAATAATGGGTATTATCTCAATGTTAGGTGCTGCAATATTAGTTGCAGGACGACGTAAGGACTAAGAAGACCACATCATCTTTGATGAGGTCTTCTTAGGACTCTTCTGATGGGTTGTTTATACATACAAAGCACATGCTAGTTATCGAATGATGGCGGGCCGTGCAGGATTCGAACCCACGTCTCCGGATCCGAAATCCGGAAGGATATCCAGACTACCCTAACAGCCCACGTGGTCGCTACCAAGGTGCTAGCGTCTTCAATGCGACGGATGACAAACTAAAATTAAACGCGCCAAACTTCTGTGAACTTTGATTGCATGTTTTAAACAAATAACCCAACCAGCCGAATTAATTAGGGCTTCCATTTCTTCCCATTTTTTCCCCATAACTAAGCTTTCACTCGATTTTTCTTCTAACATAAACTCAGGAATAGTAGGCAACATTGTGCATATAGTGCCGTTAGGATTTATCGATTGAGCCGCTTTTAGTGCTTTCAAGAAAATATCAAGTCCATTATCAGATTTCCAAGAATTTCTTCCATAAGGAGGATCAAATACAAATGAACAATCTTCTTGTTTGCCCCACAATTCTACGATATTATCTATTGAGCACTTCTTAACAGTGTATTTTCCTTTTCCTTTTGACCAAACTAAATTTTTATGCGTACCTTCTACCATAATCGGGTCTAAGTCACTGGCTAATATATCGATTCCTTGGATAATCGCTTCAATGGCAATCCCTCCAGTTCCACAAAACGGATCAATAATTTTTTTTGGAAACCATCCTGGTTTATGAGTCAAAGAAATCATCAAACGTGCTAAACGAGCATCGAGAGAAACAGGCTTAAAAAAAGGCCTTTCTATAGGATTCCTGCTTTCAAATTCATTTTTATTTGGTAACTTTCTCCTCAGTCCCCAAATTATTACAGGTTTTAATGTATCAGATTCATTTTTGTGGAAGACTCGATCTTCTAAACCTGCTAATATTACTACTATTTCATGTTCTGGAGTCTCTAAATCAACATTGTTATATGTAGATACGATTAACTCCCCAGCTCCATTTTCTATGCTACTACTGGATAATGAGCCTATTTCTTCACCTATTTTTCTGGTACGTATCGCAAAACTACCTCTTGGCAGATAATTTACAGCCCATTTATGTATTAAGAGTGAAATATCCTTCTCTGAAACATTACAATCCTCAATAATTTCTGAGTCGAATAATATATCATCTAATAATGCAGCGTTTGAAAGATTATTAATATTTGAATTATTAGAAATAGTTACCAAGCGCGGGTGAATAATCTTATCATAGCCAACTAGTGCATTTATTTCTGACCTAAATAAAAAAGAATTCCAGCCACTACCGACCAAGATTATTTCTCCCATATGTCGGCCTCGATATCCATCGGAGGGGCTTCAACCCTAAATGCCTCTACATGTTCCGATAGGCATAGCAGGGAGTGGTGAGGACATGGGATGTAACTTGAGAGACTTGGCAAATCCTGAATCAATTAATTTACGTGACTTATCTGATAAAAGAGTGGCTATTGACACATTTTTAGTAGCATATCAATTCATTACATCTATTCGAGCTAGAGGAGAAGGACAAGACGGAGGACCATTGAGAGATTCAAAAGGTAGACCAATTTCCCATTTAATGGGTTTTTTGGATAGAGCAACTGTAATGATAGAAAATGGTATTGATCCAATATTTATTTTTGATGGTTCTCCTCATGATTTGAAATTAGAAACTTTAGATGAAAGGAAAGAAAGAAAGAAAGAGGCTCAAAAGAAGTGGGATGAAGCAGTATCCGATGGAGATTGGATTACTGCCCAAAAACTCGGCTCTCAAATAGTTTCATACACTAGAGAAATGGTATCTGAAACAAAAGAAATGTTCGATTATATGGGGGTATCATGGATTGAAGCTCCTATGGAAGCAGAGGGGGCAGCTTCTGTTTATTGCCGTAATGGAGAAGTAGCAGCAGTAGCAAGTCAAGACTGGGATGTTTTACTTTATGGATCCCCAATTATGATTAGAAATTTGATTTCACATGGTACTAAGAGATTTGGAAGACCAGTTTTAGCCGAAAAGATAGTTCTCAATGATTTATTAGAAGAAAATGGAATAACACAGGAACAATTAGTTGATTTAGGAATAATGATAGGAACAGATTTTCATCCCGGAATTAAGGGAATAGGGCCTAAGACTGGATTAAAATTGATAAAAAAATATAGGACATTAGAAGAGGTTTGTAAAGAAAAAGGCCATGAAGTTCCAGAAAATATAGATGAAATCAGAAATATATTTCATAATCATCCAATCGGAAATAATACTCTTCCTGGAAAAAATATGGCAAATGAAGAAAAACTCAGAGAATTCTTACAAGTAGAAAGAGGCTTTAGTGATGCTAGAATGAAACGAGCACTTGATAGATTAAAATCAGCAGGAAGGTTAAGAGATTCTGGTCAAACTTCCATATTTGATTTTTAGAATTTTATCTATTAATATTATATTGAAATTATTTAGAATTATTAGGTAAAGAATTAGGCAATTCTTTAACGGTATTTAGAACTAAATGCGTCACAGATCTTTCCACTCCTTCTATGGATAGGACATTTTTTGATAAATCATCCAAATCTTCTCTATTTGATGCCTTTGCAATAATCATTGAATCGAAATCTCCAGTTACATCATATACAGCATATACTCTATTGTCTTTAGCAATCTTTTCTTGAATTTCTATCAATCTTCCCTTCTGTATCCTCATCCCTATGACCACTGTTAATTCCCATCCTATTTCTTCAGAATTCAAAAGAACCGTATATCCTTTAATTATTTTATTTTCTTCTAGTCTTTTGACTCTATTACTCACTGAACCCAATGAAACACCTATTCTCTCAGATATCTTTCTCAGTGAAGTTCTTCCATCATCACAAAGAACTTCAATTATCTTACGATCAATTTCATCCATGACACCACTTCTTTTATGAGAGTTTATTGTGCAAGGCTATTGAACATATGCTATGATTTTATCATTTTAAAGACTCATTTGTTTATTATCAATCACTCTTCTTCTCTATTTGATACATCCAGACCCTTCATGAATCTTAATATTCTTTTTTCGTCATCATTAATCATTAAACTGACTTTATTTCCTATCCAAACTGGAATACAAACTCCATCTCTTTCATCAATCAATATCATTCCTCCTTTATGTTCATTTATATCTATATCAAAATCTTCATTCAGTAAAAATTCTTCAATTAATATTTTATCAATTTTTTTTCCATCTAAAATTATGTGACCATAATCAATTTTTGGAATTATTTCGTGTGCTGATTTCCCGATTATCCTATCAATTTTATTATTTCTTAATTTTATTGTACTAAGTCCTAGACTTATTATTTTCAGTGGTCGCCATCTATTGCCAGGTATTACAATCCTCCCCGATTTGCGACTTTTTTCATTTTTCCATATCGTTTTTGCTTCATCAGTTGTCCATGATATTTTTCTCCCTCTAATCCATAAATTTTCTGGACATTGACCAAAACGTTTGATTATCATCTCCCTTAATTCTTTATTTATTGGATTTGGAAAATTCTCTGGATCAGGCTTTATATTATTATCAAAAAAACTATTTTTCCCCTCATCAGGACTTACTGCATCCATCCTTTTTTCTAGTATTGAAATAAAAAATCCACTTCCATCAATTTTATCATTCCAGATTCTTACACATTTTCTTAGTGAATCAATTATAAATTTCTCCGTTGGAGGCAACATAGATTTTTTTAATTTTAAATCCTTATCTTCTCTTCCGCTATCATTTAATTTTGGCCATTCTACAAATCCTTCATCAAATGGGATAAATTTCAGAATATCTTTTGACGATAAAATTTCAACAGTATTATCTCTTAATACTTCAGCTATAACTGCTTCATTTTCTACAGGATCTAATGAGCATGTTGAATAAACTATTCTACCTCCAGGTTTACTTAAATTAATCGCTTTTCTTAACAACTCCACTTGTAAATTATGTAACGATCGACTTCCAGATGGCAACCATTTCTTCCAAACATCCGGGTTCTTCCTTGTTGTTCCAGATCCAGTACAGGGAACATCAACTAAAATCTTGTCAAAACCAGGATTCAACATTTTCGGAATATGTCTACCATCATGTTGTATAATCATAGACGTTTTATTTCCATGTCGTTGTATGTTTGATACAAGGGTATTTATTCTATTATTTGCAATTTCATTTGCTATCACTAATCCTCTATTTTGTAAATTTTCTGCAATCTGAGTTGTTTTAGATCCTGGCGAAGAACACATGTCTAGAACAATCTCTCCGGGTTTTAACTCTAGGGCAATAGTTGGTATCATTGAAACAGCCTCCTGTCTCGTAATTCTTCCTGTTCTATGCAAGGAAGAAATAATAGATTTTACCTGTCCTTCTGCCTTCCCTCTTTCAAAAGGTAGAGTCCAGGCACTTCCTTGAGTATCTCTGAACCATTTAATTTTTTTAGCACCAATATTTTGCAACCATTCTTCGACCCATCCCCACTCCCTTCTCAGATAATTCACCCTGACTGTCTCTGGTAATCTATTTACAGATTTTGAAAACCATAATTCTGGATCATCTCTCCAATTACTCACAGCATTAAGTAAAATACTATTTTTACCCAGTTCATTCCAATACTCCTGTGATATAGCCACAATCTTCGCACTATCTATCTATCAAATAATTAATCCCTTTTGGGTTTTTTTCCGTCATGGTATTTTCAGCATTATAGATTGTTTTTTACATAAAATATTATACCGGTGATAAAATCCAGAGGTATCACGACTTAATGTCGTAAGGGGGATGGACAGCATGAGGTTAAGTAGGCGAATAGCAAAGAATAGTGAAAAATCAGTTAAGACAGACATATACGGGGCTACAAAAAAATTAGTTGAATTAATTGAAAGAGCACGTAGTAATTCTGCAGAACAAGGGCCATTAATACCACTTGAAGCTCTTGTTACAATAGAAAATGACGAATGGACATGGAAAAAAGTAGATCGTAAAGTTTTGGAAGATTTAAGTCATAGATTGGTTCTTCAAAATTCGAATGGCTACCGTCGAGAAATTCTCATGACGTCCAATATGGATAACGCAATGGATGCCGCTTCAATAATAGTCGATCTTGATGGCGGTTGTGTTTTAATTGAAACTTTGGAGCCTTGATACTATTTTTCTACTTACTCTAGTGGCCTTGAAATAGTGAATGGGTGTGCGGAATTCAATGGCAAAGGAGAAGAAGGGCAGTGGAATTCAGCAAGCAGCTGGTTTGATTCGTTACTTTGATGAAGAATCTGAGGATGCTATACAAATATCAAAAGGTACAATTTACTTTGCATGCATTTCTTTTTCTCTGATAATTTACCTAGCACAGCATGGAGTATGGTCATGGATGTACCGTGCTTTTGGGTTCTAATCTTCATCAAATAATAATATATTAGTTGTTAATAATTCAGTTTTAGGATCTGCCTGGATGATTGAATTAGATGCTCTACTCAATGCTCTTTCAACCGCATGAGAATTTCTATCAGATAATGCAGTTCTTGCTTCTTCTAAAGCCAAATCTGCAGATCTTAGTAATTCTACCGTATTTTCATTAACACCCCTTAATTTTCTTACTTTATCTTCTAGCCTAAGTACCTGTTCATTCATTTCATTTTTAGCATGCTGGATTAATGCATTCCACATTTCGAAGTGCTCTGATATTTTCAATCTCGTGATCCGTTCAAATGGTTTTATTCTGACTGCTTCCCAAGGATTTCTTCCCAATGTAGATACCATATCATGAACACATCTAGATCTTACAGATAATGGACCTTCAATCTCAATTTTATTATAAAAACAACGAGAAAATAATCCAAAACCCCAATAGTGACTGCTAGTTATTTTGATGTTTAATTCATTTGATTTACATGTCAGTTCCCATCTTTGCTCATCCCAATTGGGCTCATCGGTAAATATAGGAGTTTCATGAGAACCTATCGAATGTAACATTGCTTTTGCTACGTCTCCAAGAAAAACTTTCCTATGTTTTTTTGATTTACCTAAAACTTCAAGAAAACCATCTTTATTTATTCCCATTCTAGGTTTACCATGAATGACTTGTGCAAACAATACTGATTTAGGTTCATTCTCAAAAGATTGAGTACCGCCCTCTGGTTCTAGGATGTCCACGTTTGTCTGCCGATGTCATTCAGATTGAATATTGTGTATACATGCTCTCTCTATATTTTGGTTATTATGTTAAAATTAATTGTACTTCTTCACTCTCTTCCTCTTCTTCTGAATAAAATTCTTCCATTAACGGAATTTGTTTTTGTGCTCTATGATATATTTCACGTAGTGTTTGGTCTCCAATTTCTAGATATACTCTTGTTGTAGCTATACTTGCATGACCTAACAATCTCTGTATTGTAACCAAATCAGCCCCTCTTTCCAATAAACCTGTGGCAAATGTGTGCCTCAAGGTATGAGGGCTGACACGACTTCTTGGGATATCAGCTGCATCTGCCAATCTATCAATTATTTTTTGTACAGAACGCGGATTCATCCTGTTACCTCTGCTTGATAAGAATAAAGCCCGACAATCTTCAGATTTTTTACATAAATCAAGTCGAGTTTTACGTATTGGTTTCCATGCTTCTATTGCAACAACTGTTGAATTAGTAAAAAGCACCGTCCTATCTTTTTCGCCCTTTCCTCCAATTACTAGTGCAGATAAATCATCAAAATCAACATCATCCAAATCTAAACCACATAATTCAGAAACCCTTAGGCCGGTATCTAGCATTATTGTAACAATAGGCGAAGCCAGACAATCTTCAGATCGTTTTGAAGCCAAAATTAATTTTTTTAGTTCAGATTTTCCTAATGTTTTGGGTAATGAACGACTCCTAGAAGGTCTTTGTACCCAATCTGGTATTGAATACCCGATCCATTTTAGTAAATGAGATATTCCAGCAATCCTAGCATTAATTGTTGAAGGTCTCAATTTACTAATTTCATTTAACCATGCATCGATCCTACCATTATCAGGGTTACAGAATAAATGAAATTTTTTTACACTGATATTCTGTAATTTTTCCCAAACCCTTTGTGACTCGTTTGGTAATTTTGTAGTTGTGAAGGTCTTTATCGAAACAATATATGATCTAATCGTATGGGCACTCTTTTTCTCTGTTCTTAGTTGTTGTAACCAACATTCAAACCAAGGTAAATCAGATATACGCACCAAACGAAGCGGTAATTTAGATTTAATTTCTTTAATGCCTCTATCTTCTGACAATAAATTAACATCTATTCCTTTAGAAAATACAGCATCACGCTCCCTCATATTCCCGCCTCCCGTCGTAAACGACGTATGCATCCCTGTTCTATCGAACAATACCCAGGAGGACTATGCTGTATTGAATGCTTCTCTGCAAATGCACATTTACAACACTATTTTCTAACTATTTTTTTTTAATCAAAGTAGGTTTGTTAATATACGTCTGTTTCTTGAGTTCGCTTATCAACTTCTTTTATAATATCAACTTCTCTTTTAGTAATATTTTTTTGATATTTTGAATTAAGATATCTTGCAACTTCTGCTGCAATATTCACTCCTGTTGAGGTTTCTATTCCTTCTAAACCAGGACTAGAATTTACCTCTAAAATCAACGGACCTCTACTTGATAATAACATGTCAACTCCCGCCAAGTCAAGTCCCATTGCAGATGCAGCAAGACAAGCAATTCTTTTTTGATCCTCATTAATCTCTATTTTTTGAACAGAACCGCCCAAATGAAAATTAGAACGAAATTCTGATCCGTTGGCCTTTCTTTTCATTGATGCCACTACTTCTCCACCAACAACTAATACTCGAATATCTTGTCCATGCGATTCTTCTATGTATTCTTGTACTAAAGGACGCATATTTCTTTCTAACATCTGATAGACTAACTGTCTCGCTTGTTGATCGGATTTAGCTAAAAATACACCATATCCATGAGTTCCCTCTGTTGATTTAATCACACAAGGCGTACCTCCTACTCTACTTACTGCTCTAGCGGTATCTTTCCATGATCCTACATGGGCAGTTATAGGAACTGGAATTTCATTATCAGACATTAATTGACAGGCTAGTAATTTATCTCTACTTTGGGTAATTCCCATACTTTTATTCAAAACTATAGTACCTTCTCTTTCGAATTGCCTAACTATGGCAACTCCTCTGCGAGTTATTGAGTAACCAATTCTTGGTATTACTGCTTCACATTCAACAGGCCATCCTCGATTAAAAATTTTCCCGCCATCACGATCTACAACAATTGTCAAGGCTAGAGGATCTAAGACCTTGACATCCCAGCCAGATTTCTCCACCTCTTCATATAATCTCTTTGTACTATACAGTTCTGGCCCTCTAGATAGTATTACTAGTCGGGGCTTCATAGTTTTCCCAACAAAAACCCCTTCTTGAGTTCTTTGCCCGGAATATTATTTTTACTCCATTACTAGTACTTTATTGATGCCTTTAAACAAAGAGATTGAAAAACAGCACTCACGACTCAAGTATAAGAATGTCCAAAGATGACCACGATTTAATTGATGAGGATTCTCTCTCTAACATGACAGTTGTAGATTTGAGAGAGATGTGTAAAAATCTTCAACTAATGGTTTCTGGGAATAAATCCGTTTTAATTGAAAGAATAATGGATTCCAAAGGCTCAGAAAAAGCGGAAAAAGAATTAGAAACTGAACAAGTATTACTGTTGGAAGATGACGAAGAAGATGAAGATATAGTCAAGGAGAATAATATTGGAGATGCAGTAGATAGATTAATTTCAAAAAAAATATACTCTAATGATAATATAGAACAAATAAATCCTCCTCTGGATTTATTGGATGAAGAGGAGGAAAGTCAAATACTTGAAGCAGAAATATTTGTAGAAGAAAAAATCCAACAAAAAATATATGAAAAAGCAAAAAAGGATGTTAAAGATGATTCAGCATCAATGGTGATAACTTTACCATCATTTACAAATATTAATCTTAACTCCAAATCCATAGGTGCAGTTTTTGCAATAATTCTTTTATTGGGTGCAACAGTATTTTTTGTATTAAATAATGATAATTCATTTTCTGCAAAAGCCCTAAATTATGGTGATGAGATGAATTTTAACGTTGATGAGGTAAGAATATCAATAGTCGGTGATGATATGGTCCAAATATTTCGCGATTCTTCAGGAGGAATATTGGATGATGCTTGTGGGGAATTAGAGATAAATATGATAGGTGAAGGTAAAGTTTCAGTTTCAAATGATGAACAAATATCTACTGATAGTTTAGGACGTTCAGGTTTTTATACCGCTGAAAAAACTATAGAACACGACTTAGTTGTAGATTTTGAAGGTAAAACTTGGAGAGATACTGATGATTGTGGTAATCTTGGCTGGTCTATGGCAAATAATATACTTGAAATGAATTCCAAATCCTGGACAGAATTAGCAGATAAAGATCTAAAAAGAACTGATACTGATATATCGTTTATTGATATAGAGAGTGAAGAGACTAATCTACAAATAGTCACATATGGCTTGGAGGGGTTAGGTGATTTAGATCTTTTAATTCCAGTACTTACATTCCCCCTCAAACCAATTGAATTACACTCATTTTTTGGAGATAGATCTCTTTCTGAAGGTGCTACATCTAAGAATGATCAAGACTGGAATTCTGACTGGGAATGGACTGTAGGTTCGGAAATAAATAGTAAGAATCATGGCCTAGTCTATCCTATAACTATTCATCATACAGAAATTGGTAGATGCATTGGGCATGCTAATATACAAATTGAAGTTAAAGCGAATAATCCATGGCCTGTAAGTCAAGAAGTAGATATTTTAATTGATAAAGACTCTTCTGATTCTGATTGTAATTTCTTATTAAGTTCAGCAGTAGAAACAATATTACCAGATGGCCGACTTACTATAAGATTGGTAATGGGAGAAACTAGTACTTCACTGGGAAATACTCCAATAGAGTGGGGTAAAGAATACTTAAAACCAGAAACCGGAGAAGATCAACTAAGAACTTCTGATAAGAGAAAGTGGACTAGTTCTATGCCAGATGAATCTCAGATCCGTACCTTTGATTTAGAAACTGCTAAGGAGTGCTTAATGAATAATCATTCTACCTCAGATGTAGCTATTGCAATTATCGATGGAGGATATTTATGGCAATCATATTGGAAACATTCTGATGATTCCAATAATCCAGAATGGAATATTTCATGGGTCGATCCAGATGATAATTCAGGTTGGCTAATATTGAATGGCAACAGTTCCTCAAATTGTAAAATAAAAAGTAGCGGTAATAATGACAAAGGAGAAATAATATGGAACAATAAAGCAATTCCAGATACTCCCTCTCTAAATATGCTAGAACAAAGGATATTAGATTCTGATAGATATCCTGATTTACATCCACTTATTGCATCTAATCAGAATTCATGGGATTCCGGTATTGAAATAGGGTATAGGTTATCAGTTTCAGACGACAATGAACTACTAAGTATTATACCAGTAAATTTAGGAGAAGGACAAGTATCTATAATCGGTTCTAAGAATTGGTCTGAGTCCGGAAAGGATCATTCAAATTATTTTATTATGAATGGCGAAACAGGAGAGATGATAGCCTGGTATCACTTAGATGAATAATGGCAATAACTTAATCCTCTCAATTTAATGTATTTTTTCTTTTTTTCTCCGGCATATTCAACTGTCTAACAATATCCGTCTGTAACGTGACTGAACTCAGAGATAAGCATCCTCTTCCTGATGTTGATACAGTACCTCTCATAATGGATGTTGAGTTTACAGAAACAGAAGAAGACATTGATATTCCAATTCTGGATTCTTTCGAAGAAGTTCATACATCAAAGAAGTATGGAGCAGTAGAACTACCAAAATCATTAACAACTCCTGAAGGAAGAGCAAGGATAGTCACAGTAATTAATCAGAAAGGTGGAGTTGGGAAAACAACCAGTGTAATCAATATCGCTGCTCAGTTGGCTTTACGCGGACATAATATTCTGGTTATTGATGCCGATTCCCAAGGAAATTGTGCTACAGGCCTTGGTGTCGATAAAAGCAAGGTTCGTGAAACAACTAGAGATTTGATACTTAATCCTGAATCTGCTATTAGTGCACGACATGCAACTGCTGTTGATAAACTCCATTTAATTGTAGGTGATAAGAATTTAATCGGTTTAGAACAAGAAATGCTCAGACAATTAGGTAGAGAAAAACGTTTGACTGAGGCTCTAGAACCTCTACTTCCTCATTATGATTTGATTTTAATAGATACTCCTCCATCATTAGGTCTTGTAACAATAAACGCATTAGTGGCTAGTGATGGCTTAATCATCCCAGTACAAACGGAATATTTTGCATTAGAAGGCTTAGCTTTACTATCTGGAACTGTAAGAGAAGTAAGAAATTTATTGAATCCCAGGCTTGGTGTTGATGGAGTTATACTGACAATGCATTCCAAAACAACTTTGAATGAGCAGGTTGCAAATGAAATACTCGATTATTTCCCTGAGTTGATCATTAAACCTGCAGTTAGAAGAAATATCAAATTAGCCGAGGCACCAAGTCATGGAATACCCATTCATTTGTATGATCCGAAAAGTGCTGGCGGTCAGGATTACCAAGCTATAGTATCAGTTTTATCTCGTCGTTGGAGTTTAATTTAGATGAAAAAAAATGGATTAGGTAGAGGTCTAGATTCTATGACCAATATCGCTAAAGACGGACCTGATCTTTCAAGATTTATTACAAGTGGTGATAAAAAACAAACTCGCGACTCTCCAGGAATTGCCATACTCTGGATGATTTTTGGTAGTATCTGTTTTGGTACTATGAACGCCCTTGTTAAATGGACTTCTGTAGACGCGGATATTTGGATGATAATTTTCATGAGATCGTTGGTAATTGCAATTATCGTTGCATTATATGCAAAAACTTATTCAGTAAATTTGAAGCCAAATGATAGTAAAACTATGTTTTTAAGATGCTTAGTAGGGTTAATTGCCATGATCCTTTATTTTACAGCTTTATCTAGAATACCAATCGGCCAAGCAGTAACTTTACAATATACAGCACCACTATTTGTTGCTTTACTATCAGGTACAATAATCAGAGAGAAAACCTCAAAATCAATTCTACTATTATCAATCACATCTTTCATTGGAATAATATTTGTAATTTCTCCTAGTACAGGTAATTTAGAACCTGATGCTTTACTTGCTTTAGGTTCTGGATTTTTCGCTGCTATTGCATATATTTACGTCAGAAAACTACGTCATACCGATTCACCCTCCTCAGTAGTTTTTTGGTTTGCTACCTTTTCCATATTGGGTAGTATTATCCAAGCAATACCAGATGTATCATCACTCAGATTAGAAACTATTGCTGCACTAATAGGGATTGGAATCGGTGCAGGAGGCGGGCAAGTCGGAATAACTATGGCTTATCATAAAGCAAATGCAGCATGGGTGAGTGCATTTTCTTACCTTACTGTCATTGTAGCTACATCATATGGATATTTAATTTTTGATGAAAACTTAACTATTACAAATCTTTTTGGAGGTATTTTGATAATTGCTTCCGGCATTATGTTAGTGTTTATTCCTCCTTCAAAAAAAGAATAATTTTTAATTTACATTTAATTAGAAAATTTTTTTGATAAGAATAAAAATAAAATAGTAAAAACTGCCATAATAGAGATTATTCTAGAATATGAAGTAATTTTTGATTCGCTCTTTTCGGAGTTACAAGAATCATCTATTCCTCCCCAGTTTTCACCATCAAACCAACAACTAGACCAAACTTTCCATCCAAAACCGGTTTCTGGAAAATTTTCCTCATCACCATCACTCCAATTCATTTTAAAACGCCAATTAATATAACTTGCATCTTCATCTATATCTATGGAATTAATCAATTTCTTACCATCTTCTGTTAGCCATTGATCATTACTTTCTGGAGGATAGCACACTCCAGTATTTATACAGATTTGAGTTACCCATATTACCTCTGTTTCATTTTCAGAAGCTTGCGAATCTAACTCTATTTCAATTTGGAAGGATTCTGATGCCTCCACATAGTCTTGATAATTTATGTCTACTAAGCCAGTACCCTCAAGACTCATTTGTTCATTTATTCCTCCTGCACCGGAGACACTAGACAAAAAAATCAGTAAAATACCAGATACCACTAGCAGACGCATACTACCTCGTACCTCTATAAAACACATTAATACTATCTATTTACGTTTCCAATTCCCATAATTCATCTCCAATCCAATGAATTGTTTCTGCAGCTTTGCCTTTTTTCATCTCAATCATTTCTTCTCCATCTACAATTGCAACACCAATAGCAAGCGGTTTACCATGTTCTTCGTCTTTTATCCAAATCAATTCACCAGATTTTATTGAAATATCTGTAAGATGAATCCCAGCACCCATACAATCTGCACCATTAAGTAAAAATGGTATTGCCCCATGATCAACAGCAGCCCATTTAATTTCAGGAAGCCAATGCAAAATTCCTCTAATTGTTGGAAACCATAATTTACCATTTTTTGTTTCAACTTGAAATGCTAATATTTTCCTATCTACTAGTAATATATCTCTGTCATCAAAATTTCCTTTTTCTAAAAATTCATCAGATATTTGAATATCTTTACCAATCATTTTTGAAATTTCTTTGATTATATTTTTCACTTGTTTATATCTTACAGGGGTTCGTCGCCTCAACTTCTTCTCGCTCACACAACTCCGTTCAAATACTACAAAATAACATATCTTATCTGAATTAGAAAAATGTGACTTTTGCCAATCCTTTGAAATAAGGGGGGACGGTCGGCGGAGGGATGGCAAAGTGGCATGGCATATCTCGTCGTAAACCAAGCGGGGGTCGATTGAAGCGACCCAGTCGTTATCGAGGAAAGCGTAAAACAGAGATTTCAAGTGAAAACCAATTCGCTTTTGTAGGTGACAAAGATGCTCGAAAATTATACCGAAAAACTGCTGGTTCACAGACGGTTAGAGTACTTTCTGTGACAAATATCAATGTAAATAAGCCTAAAGACGGTAAAACAGTACGAGCAAAAATTACAAATGTAGTCAAAAATGATGCTGATACAAACTACGTCCGTCGTAATATTGTTACCAAAGGAGCGATAGTCGAAACTGATATTGGCAAGGTTAGAGTTACTAGCCGGCCAGGAATGCATGGAGTAGTTAGTGGCATTCTCCTTGAATAATAGTATGCACGAAGCACTCAAATTAGTGCACTCATAGGATGCGCTTAGTAGTATGACTCGCGACCCTACAAAAATGAAAATCTGGACACGTTACTTCGATTCTAAACTATCTCGATCAGAAGGTAGAAGAGTACCAAAAGAGGCCAGTATCCCAAATCCTTCTCTTGAAGCGATAACATGGGCAAGTAGAGATGCAGGGATAAGTAAAATGAAGAGACAGGAAAACCTATCTCATCCTTCTAGGCCATATTCAAAAGAAGGAATGCTAATACTATCATCTAAAGATGCATTACAAGCAACAAGAGCTGAAAGTAAAGAAGGAGTTTTACAATCCATAGGTTTGAGACTTAGAAAGAATTTTAATGAAGCAAAAAATGATAAAAATAAGGGGGAAAATAAGAAAATTTCTAACTCTAGACAGAAATTTTCACAACGAAAATCATTCAAGAATAAATCAAAATCATCTAATCGTAGAAGTAAATTTGGACGCTAAATATCTAATTCTAATAACCAACCAAATGTATCCGGAGCCCTTTTTTCTTGGATTGCCACCAATGAGTCATAAATCTCTCTCGTTATACTCCCAACTCCTCCATTACAATATTCAACAACTCTATCTCCATGCTTTATAGAGCCAATAGATGAGACAACCGCTGCAGTTCCTGCACAAAAACACTCATCCGCTTCGAGTGCATATTCAACATCTACTCTTTCTTCTCTAACTTCATAACCTTTAGATCTAGCTATCTCTATTATTGACAATCTTGTTATACCTCCAAGAATAGTCCCTGTTAACTCAGGTGTTGAAATTATTTTGTCTTTAATACAAAAAAAGTTAGCTGCACCCACCTCTTCTATGTATCTTTTATTGACTGCATCAAGATAGATTATTTCTGCAAAACCCTCTCCCTTTGCCTTTTTAGAAGGAACCATACCCGGTGCATAGTTTCCAATTGCTTTCACACCTCCAGAACCTCCTGGTGCAGCTCTGTGATGTTCTTCAGAAATTTTTAATGAAGTGGGTTCTAAACCTCCTTTGAAGTACGGCCCTACTGGTGAAACGTAAACTAAAAAAGTATATTCAGGAGCAGGTGCTACTCCTAAGATTGCACCACTTCCCATGAGGAGCGGCCGGATGTAAAGTGTACCTTTTCCTATAGGGGGAATCCATCTTGCATTTTCTTTAACTGTCCTAATGACTGCATCAAGGAACATATCTTCTGGAATTTCTGGTATACCTAATCTTCGAGCACCCTTTTGCATCCTCTTGGCGTTTTCTTCGGGACGGAACAATACTACACTACCATCAACAGTTCTGTATGCTTTCATTCCTTCAAACAATCCCTGGCCGTAATTTAAAACTCCAGCAGCAGGGGATATACTCAAATTTTGAAAATCTTGAATCTTACCTTCTGACCATTTCCCATCTTTTTTACAAGTTGAAATGTACATTTTGTCAGTTTCTCTAAAACTAAATGTCATATTTTCCCAATCAATGTGTGTGATATCCTTTCCCATGTACTGGCCTACTCCATTGGACATCACGGAAAGGAGTAACCTTTCAATAATTCCTATCAATAACTCTTATTATCAACTCTTGACTATCTGATTAATACATTTAATACATCTCGAGCATTCCATCTAATGTAGCGTAACCATGATGTGGGAAGAAGAGATGTGTATTATTTCTGGAGATAATCGTAGTTGGAAACATGATAACTCTCCGAAAACAGTAATTGAATTGTGGTGTAGGGCTAAATCTGGACATTCTGTCTTAGTATTGGTTAATGGGCTGCGACCATATTTAGAGATATTCGATCCCAATAAACAATCGGACTCGCCGATGCCAACACTCTCATTAGATAAAGTTGAAGAGATGAAAGAAGTAAATGGTCCATTAGAATTAGTCGGGGAAAAATTATTCGAAGGAGAAATGAAGAAATTTTGGAGAGTTTTTGTTTGTGAAACATGGTCAGTACCAAAATTACGAGAAAAAATAAAGAAATTAGGTTGGGGAGTAACTAGTGCAGACATAAATTTTGCTCAACGCTTGTTGCTTGATCGTGATATCGGACCTCATGTAAATATCGTAGGAAATGTCTTATGGGCCGGCGAAAGATCACCAGATGAGGTAAAAAATGAAAATAATACCAATCTTAAGTATGCAGAAGAAAAAATCAACAAAGTTGGAGGCGCAGGAATTTATCCTGTTGATATGATTATTTCATGTACTCCTGATTCTCTGACAAGAACATCACCATTTCCAACACCATTCGTTACCTTTTCTTTTGATTTAGAAACTAGTATTAAAAATAATAAAATTCTTTGTGCTGCAGCTGTTATACAAAGAAATAATCGCAGATCAGAACACACATTTACAGGTGATGAAAAGAGTATTATGAAAGGTCTCACTAATCTCATTAGAAGAGAAGATCCAGATATTATTACAGGATATAACATAGATAATTTTGATTTACCAAGAATGAAAGAACGCTCTGAAGCAATATATGGCAAAAAGAAAATGAAACTATCAGAGTTAAATGGTTGGGGAAGAGTCCCATTAATTGAAAATGAAATAAAAAGACTACTCCCTGAAAGAAGACAGAACAGAGTTTGGCGAATTCCTGGACGTATACCACTTGATGCTTGGTGGCAAGCACGCCAAACACTCAGGCCGGAAAGAGAATCACTGAGATATGTATCTCAATTATTGTGGCCAGATGATGATGAAATGCATAAATTAGATATTGACTCAAGTAAAATGGATCGTGAATGGGAAGAACGACCTGAAGAAGTACTGGAGTATTGTGTTAGAGATACAATCATCCCTATAGACATCTTAAATAAACTTCAATCAATAGGCCGTAAAGAAGCTTTAGCCTCTGTTTCTATGACAACTGTTGATATTGCAGCTACTGCTACCACTAGTTGGTGGATAGATTCACTTGTAATTAGGTTAGCTGATAGGTCTGGTATTGCAATCCCAATGACCAAGTCTGGACCAAGGAGAAGCGATCAAATCGCAGGTGGATATGTGCACGAAGTAGAAGCAGGAATGAGGCCATGGATAGCTGTATTGGATTTCAAATCAATGTATCCTTCTATAATGATTTCAAATAATATTTGTTCTACGACACTAGTTAGAAAAAAGGAGGATAATTCTGTATCAGACAATATTTCACCAACTACTCAAACTAGATATATTTCAAGTACTGTGAGAAAAGGATTAGTTCCTCAATTATTGGAACATTTAATGACCAGTCGAGATAAACATAAAGAAGCTTTCAAAAAGGCAAATGAAGAAGGTAATGAAGAACAAGCATTTTTACAAGATCAATTGCAATATGCTGTTAAAATTTTAATGAATTCTTTTTATGGTGTTTTCGCGTCTAGTTTTTACCGCTTTACTGACCCGAAATTAGGAGCTAGCATAACTGAGTGGGCTAGATATAACATTAAAGAAATAATAAGGCAATTGGATGATGAGGGTAAGCATGTTGTCTATTCTGATACTGATTCTATTTTTGTACAAGCACCTGTTGATAATCAAGCTCCAACTAGTAAACCGCACTCTAATGAAACAAATATTGATTTATGGATAGATGCAAAAAATACTACTCTTGATTTCGGGGAGAAATTAGCCTCTAGGTTTAGTAAGGAAGGTGCAGAATTAGAATTCGAAACAGCATTATCCGCATTCTTTAGTCATGGTGCAAAAAAAAGATATGTCGGAAGAGTTGTCTGGCCACGTGAAGAATTATTAATCAGAGGGTATGAAGTAAGACGTACCGATTCATTTGAATTGTTGAGGGAGACAATGACAGATATGTTTGAATTAATACTTGATAACCAATCTTGGAATTCGGTTGAAATGACAAAAAAAGTAATTGATGACGTAAAGAGTAAGAAAATTCCTGCATCTAAACTAGTGATAAGTAGGTCATGTAAAGGGAGATGGGATAATAAGAATAAACAATGGTCTTTTGATATGTATTCTAATGAAAACTTACCATATGTCCGTGCAGCCAAAGAAAGAATAAAACTCGGATTAAGTTTTACTCCTGGAATGAAAGTAGGGTATATAGTAACAGATGCTTCTTCAAGTCCAATGAAAGTAGAACCATGGTTAGTTGATGAACTAGACTCCCCTCTTCCTGATTACGACTCAGAATATTATGCAAAAAGATTAGCAAAAGCGCTTGGTCGTATAACTGAAGCCTTCAATTGGAGTGAGAAAGAACTACTCTCCGGGTCTAGGCAACAAACATTATTTGATTTTTAAAATTATATTTTTTCTCATACATTTGGCCGTTGGGTTAATTTTTGTTGAATGTTCGGGCAATACATGATGAAGCACGTCCGACCTCTAGCGTCCTTACTCATGTTAGTATTAATAGCCCCAATTTTTTCCGGTTGTACAGATTTATTTGATGA
>TARA_B100001113_G_scaffold11576_1_pt1 | contig 25964 bp, 34 predicted proteins | sample TARA_B100001113 | Tara Oceans TARA_B100001113 (sample SAMEA2622402) | marine metagenome | biome: marine biome (ENVO:00000447); feature: deep chlorophyll maximum layer (ENVO:xxxxxxxx); material: "saline water (ENVO:00002010), including plankton (ENVO:xxxxxxxx)" | depth 50 m | reverse complement strand
GATGAGTAGTCCCACGTTACTAAGATTGAGTTTTGTTTTCGTCCACCCATTTTTACAGGAGCACATCTTGTCAAACAAACTTTATTATGACCTTGTATGGACTGAGTATCAGTACGAGAAGGAACTGACCACCAAAGAAATGCAACGACGTGAGCATATCGATGAAATGCTGAAACGTGTTGAGCACATGAAATGGCAAGACGAGCAACGTGCCAAGTGGTTAGGAGGAGAAACACCAGAGTTTGTTGTACCTGACGACTGCCCATTTTAGAATGTGAAACTTAATCCCAACAATCCAAACAACATGCAACCTATTACAACTGGTGACATCACCAAGCAGATTAAGGGTATTAAGAATGCTCTTAAACAACCAGAACTGTACAATGATGAAGAGATACGTCACCTAAAACGTTCATTGAGAGAATTGTACGCAGAGAGAACATCGTTAAATAAGGGATACGGTTTTGGTTAAATGCCTAGAAAAGACTCTATCCCCTTTAACGTCGGTGACCTCGTATCATACGATGGTAGCGACGATGCCTTCATAAAATTCGTATCTTCACACTACATAGTAGTATGCAAGCATAGGACATTGAAGACTCCAGAGGAAGCAGAACATGCTGTCTCACCATGGCGGGAGGTTAACGTAGTCGTCCCACCACTACAATGGAAACACATTCACCCACGTACACAAGATGTCTAACACAATTTCCAAACGAGTACAATTCCATGATAACGTCCATGATACGGATATTATCATCAACCTACACGAAGCACGTAAAGGTACATACTGGTCATATGAATCAGTAGACATATCATACGGTCCTTTCAACCATGAACGTCAAGCAATCGACGACGCTAAGGTATTCACTACATATGGGACTACAAATAAAGAACTATTAAAGGTAGGTAGTCGTGGAAGATAGTATGTTAGACAGGAGGAGAGAATGCCTTCTTTCAATATCTCATAGAGGTATCTCATTAGACAGTAAAGTCTATGAATTTTGTAATGAATTCACTCAATCCTCAGAGGATATCGCAGACGCAGCGGATTTTTTTCTATCCACTTGCCAAGACCTCAAAGAATCTCTATAGACTCTAAGTAGATGCTGCTCTGAGTCTGTATGGAGTGGACGCAGAGATTCCGCAGGGTATTTTTGTATCATTTTATACCAAATACCCACATATTTCCTATTATATCGTACATCTCCGCAACGTGTCAAGGTAATATGGGAGAATGTATAGTCATTTTCATAGTATTTTGGAAATGTTTTAAAAAATATATCTGGGCGGTCAATCTAGTTGGAGTCAGTGGGTCTTAGCGGACGGACTACGAGATGTCAAGGAGGACTGTGACAGTTTGTTTAGTGTCCACCATATCTTGACCTTTTTGGCAAAATCCCTTATAATTAAGTGTAAGGAGAACAAATCACATGCCCTCAAAGAAACACACATTCGACATAGGAACGCTCAGTTCTGCCATCGACAAAATAATCGTGCAGGGATCCAAGGTTTTCATAAATTTCTCAGGAAATGAGAAAACTTACGAGTATGCTTGGAAACCTGCAAACTCAAAACTTCTAGGGAAACTGGAAGGTTTTGTCAAAGACCCTGAGAGTCTCTCACTTGGACGTTTTTATAACAATTCGTTAAAAAGTGGAGATTTAGTACAAATCACAGAAGTCTAGCAAAAGAGCAGAAAAATGGGTAAAAGTTGGGATTACAGAGGTAACACCAAAAAAGGTTCATTTTCACAAAAAAAGAAAGAACTGGCAGAATTTGACGATTTATACAGTTCTGGTTACTTAGATCACTTATCTAATAAAAATCGTATACACTATGATCACACCATTATGGAGGATTTACATGAGTAGTATAGAGTCCTTAGTAGACTCATATGAGACTACTGGTACTTGGCAGTCATCTATTGACCTCGCACAGGGACTACTAGACACTGAGACACTGAGTCGATACCCTAAGTATCGGAAGTTATGTGACTACTATATTTTGGAAGGTCTCTGTTACTATGTGCCTGACCCTGTAGAATAGGGTCGCACTGACACTGTTAAAAATATCTGGCAGGGTTGGTGACGAATGTTTATCGTCATCAGTCCTACCCCGAACCTCTCTCGATTGTTATTCTTATTATAGCAACGCCTGAGAGGTTTTTTAAATGTCTTGTACCAGTTTGTGTACTGGCACTAACTGTCTATAGTCATAGCACGTGGTACGGTTCCCGTCATCGTCAATTAATACTGTCCAGTTATCTGGAGATGTATACCCTGTGCGGTCTGTGTCACCCTTGACATAGTTAATTAACACACAGTATTCCGTCCCCTTGTAGGTCACGTGGTCACCGATACCAATTGAGTCAGCTGAGTTGTAATTCATTTGCGTAGTTGAGTTAAGATTTTACCTACATTAATTTTGTTTTTAGGGTTCCATAGTAGTTCAGAAACCTTTGCACTTATCTTGTCGAGGATTATTTCCTCTGGACTCTGTGGTCTACCGTTAGGGTATGCATCGTCGTTGGCACGTGATTCGCAACTGATTTCGTTTTGTCCCTCGAATAGAACCGCTAGGGCAACTAGTTCGACGTCTGTTAGTTTAATTGTGTTCATGATAATTGTTGAAAGATTTTTTTAGTCCAGTATAGAATCTGATAGTCAAACGTCTCTGGGTCTAGGTCTGTTCGATGTTTCATCATCTCATGTGCCTTGTCCGTGGCATGTTCCCATAATGATTCTTCCATTATAGATTTTTCTCCATAGGGTATATGACCTCATGCAATACAGCATCTTTCATAGTGTAATACATGCTAAAGGCAGGGTCAGAAAGGTCATCACACGTAGAGAGCGTATCGATGACCATTTCCATGAGTTTTATAATGGTTTTTTCTTTGGGTGTTGTTCGCATAATTACCAACCTGATGTGAAATTGTACTGATTTAAAAGAATGTCACGGACTCTTTCTCTGTCGAGAGAGTCCCCGTTGCCCCATGTGATATTAGTTAAGGACTCATCAAGGCATAGGGTTAAGTAGTCCTCTGTCGCTCTCTGAACGTGTGAACGTTTTAACCCTTGGATAGGGTAGAGGACCTCAGGGTCTGTAGGTAGATAGAACGAACAGACGTAATCGATGAACTCTTGTATCATTAACCCATCTCCTCGAAGATTTGCTGTGCTCTTATCGCGGCAACCGCTTGAGCATTTGTGCTGTTAATGTCATGCCCTGCTTCTTCTAGTTTTGCTAGGCATTCTTCAAATAATGATTCTAGGATTGATTCGTTTGCTAGACAACTCATAATGTAAATGTGTTTGTTTGTTATCCTTATTATAAAGGATTTGGATAGGTAGGTCTATGTACATATTATACAATGTATAAAATGTAACAGGGACTTAGTAGTCCCCGTCTTTTAATTCATCAAGCATCTCTTGCATTTCAGACTCGTCAGCGTCAGACCATAACGCCCCATCTGGGGTCGCTTTACAGTTCATCTCGTTGACCATGAAGTATACGAAATCTTTGTATGTGTCGAAATCTTGAAACATTTCTTGCATGCCCTGATCGTTGTTAATCCAGAGAGCAGCGTTCCATGTTGACCAGTTAAACCACCCGTTATAGTCTCTTTCTAGTGGGAGGTTCTTTTGGATTGCGATTGCTGGCATAGTCATGATGTTTGTTTGTATACGTATATTATAGAGGATAGGAAGGCAAAGAACTGCATAGGGTGTGGCAGTTCTTTAATTGGCACACTGAGCATTTATAGATACCCTGCAACTTCACAACCTGGTTCGTCATAGAACCATGAGACGCTAAGGTCATCAAATTGGTCTCTGATAGCGTGGCAAATCTCCTCTGGAGGTGACCACGCAGTGTTAAAGGTGACTTGGAAACCATAGGGCATATCGTCTTCTTCTATGCTTAGGTCATAGGCATCCCACTTAGTGCCCCAGTTTTGGACTCGCCAGTTATACCAGCGATCATCTTGTGCATCTGTAGATTTGAAGCGTAAACATTTGCCCATGATTTCATGGTCTATCAGTTCGGGTAGTTCACCCACTTCACCTCTTGGTGATGAAAAACCATGCTCTTTAAGTGTGTTTTCTGTTAAGGGAATCTCCGCCCAGTTTGGTTCGGGTATGAAGTTCTCAAATACTGTTTGGGTGTCAGTGTCACCATTAAAAATCTTATGTAACTTTAGAATTGCGGTAGTGTCGTCGCTGTAGAATGTAACACGATTGTAGCAATGATTAGGCATAAGGTTAAAGGATTTGTTTTGTTCATGTGTTTATTATAAACGATATGCAACCCCTTGTGTATGTACATATGATACATGGTATCAATTGTAACACCAGTATGTTCACCGAGAAAATTCAGCTGCTTGGGTGTCGAAGATTTAACGAGCGACCCAACTCTCTATACTTCTATTATACAGCAAGTCAAGCTGACCTGCTGTATCATTTTTTACAACTATGGGTGACGAACTGTATTACCTGGTTCTCGTTTGAAGTCGCACTTCATATAGTCTTTAACCTCTTCTACAACCTCGTCAAATGAGTCGTCCCAGTAGTTCTTTGCTTCTTGTAAGAATTCATGTTCACCTAGTTTGTCAAAGTACTTAAAGAGGTCATCTGACACATACTCTACTAGGTCTTGGGTGGACATGTTGTCCACCATTCTCTCTGTCAAGAACTCTTTAAGTTCTAGTAATAACTTAGCGTCCATTGAATACCCTCGCGTAGTAGTCCACCCTGCGGGTGTCGCGTGCCAGTATGCAATACTGAATAACACCCATGAGAGCAACGTGGTGATGATGGTTTAACTCGTCCCAGTTCTCCCAGTCGTAAACAGCACCCTCGTTGTCTATGTCTGGTTGCCCGTCCTTAAAGGTGGGACATGCTAGGAGTAAACCTTGGTCATCTATTCGGAAACTCATTCCGAATAGGACGCTGTTGTAATAGTCGTTAGTTTGTGGCATAGTCAAAAGGTGATGGTTCGCAAATTTTCTCAACTAGAGTGTCAAAATCTGATTCGTCAATGTCGTCTGGTAATCCCATGTCAACGAAGTAACGAGCGATTGAAACAAGGACTGCTTCCTCTGCTTCAGTAATGTTAAGAGTGCGAATCCACTCTGGGTTTTGTTTAGTAGTCATGCCTTTATTATACAGAATAGGTTTGGATAGTGCTAGTACATATGATACAAGTGTGTGTTCACACTTGCATACCTGAGACGAAGGGAACAAGTGGTTTATTGGTGAAGTCATTGTCTCTAATAAACCAGTCGAAGTTCCTCTGTACAACAGACAAACCGCCATGGGTGAATTCTGTTAGTAGAGCGTTCAAGCGTGACTTAGTTGTTACACTCTGCCAACCACCATCAAATAAGGTTAGGTTGTTGGTCGCTGTGTCAACTGATGCAATGTGGTTTCCGTGGAGGTAAACTTCTACAACCTCTTTGAAGCATCTCACCATAGTGTTCGATGATGCCCAGTTACGTCTGTAACGGATTGCTGTGTTCATGTTTTCTTCAACGATTCGCATAAATGCTCCTGTGTGGTATGTACCTATTATAACCTCGCTACTGTAGGTAGTGGGGTTTTGTTGTGACACTTTCCCAACCGTCTACCATATGGAAATCCGTCCCTGTTGTATACGGGACGCGATGCACGGGGCAGCTGCATTGTTATATGTGCTGGTGTGATTACAACTTTCATGCGTCAAAAAAATAAAGGATAGTGAGAGCAAATGCATAAATTGCTTTCCAGATGCTGCGGGCGTATTCCATGGTTTAGAGAAAAGAGAGAGAGGGGACAGCGGTAACGTTATACATTATAGCATCCTGACGGAATGCTTTCTTGTAGATATCGCCCACTTTAAGAAGTGACTTAATAACCGCTGCATCGTCAGTAAGGACAGTGAGGCATTTTGATTGCTCTACGGTACCTTGGTAAATGCCTACGCAGTCGGTTATAGTGCAGTAATCTAGATGAGATGCAACCGTGTTAATAACGAAGTCGTCCCACATTTGGCGGGTAACTTTGCCTTCAGTGCCGATGTTTAGACCAACGGTAATACTGTGTGATTGCATAACCTGATTAACTCTATAGTCATTATGACATATACTGGGACGCAATTTAACCAGTGCTAGACAGTTTATAAACTGGCACAAGGTAACTACACATACATGCGATACGTATTATAATAAAGGTATGAAACAAACAAACGAACTCAAACCCTACTGCAACGGACGTGTACTAATGAACGAGGCAGCAGCGAATGACCCTATAGTTCAAGCAGTCCTAGCAGACATGGAAGCACGCAACTTTGAACCGCTACCAACATTGCACGGACACTGGAACATCTCAGACAGACATTAATCGTTATGTTACAAACTATTTCAATCTACAAACAAAGACTTATAAACGTCATAGATGACGTTATAATAAGTATATACCACACAGGACAAAACAACATGACTACATGGGCAGTACAACCAACATCATGGGGCAACGACCTTAGAAGTTGGGCAGACTACACAGCAACTTTCGCAGATGCTAAATCCCTTGCTCAGTATATTGCAAGCAACGAAGGCGAACCCGCTACAATCTTCAAATGCGGTACTAAGTCTGAGTTCAAGTGGATGGAGGTTCGCTAATGGACAAATACTGGAACATCTGCTCATTCTTAAATGATGAAGAAGTTCACAAGGTCTGGAACATCATAGACGATGCTCTAGACCGCAAAGGTTGGGTAGGCACTGCAGATGATGCCGAACTGTCAATTAGACTTTACGACCCAAACCTAAAACAAAACATTGACGCCTCGACTTCTTACGAACCCGAACCCTTTGAAACTAATCACCCTTTATTCTATGACCATTAATTACGAAGAAATCCTAAAGTGCTATCACGGGGAAACAGACGACCACGCTACGACTTCGTTTGAATTCGGTTTAATGAACGACCTCTATTATCAACTTTTCTACAAGTACGACTCAGCTGAACTAGGTACTTATTATACACCCCCTTGTATAGAGGGTACTTCCATATAGGGGACTTATCCTCTATAATAAGAACATACAGACAAACGTTATTATGGACTTTCTTTACATTGACATTACAGACTACCCCGTAACTAGAGAGGGTATATATCAGGCATGCTACGACGAGGTAGTAGCAGAGGCAACCGACACAGGTGACCTACCCATGTATGGACAGCAGATGCTCAACCAGTCTGCACAGTGGAAGTATGACGACTTCATGCAGGACATAGAACGCATGGTTGGTGTAGCATAGTGCGTGGCATGTAGTAGGCAAGGGTGGGCGACCCCAGTGGAACATGCCCTTTATGTGTGGAGACCTCTACTACTATAAGTCCACATCCTATGCTCCGTGGCGTTCATCTCGCGTATTGCCAATTGATGTAAGACCACACTTTAAGACTGGCGGGCATCCCTGAGACCTTAGTTAGACTTCGCAAAGGAGTTAGGATAGGTCAGACATCTGCTGCCAGTCCCCTTAACCCAGTTCGCGGGCGGGGGGCGTATTTAAAGGAGTCCCATAGCGATAAGCTATAAAGTCTTGCATTCGCGAACGTGATACAAGGTTCCCTAAAAACAAAATATTTTTTTTCGTAAAATTTTGCCACAGGTCATTTTTCAAAACGTCGATACGACTGTATACTTTACTGATGATGTAAGAGCGTCCCTTCGAGATTACTTGGACACTTACACATTAGACTGTAAGAAACCAGTAACGTTACACTGGAATAAATCCGATACACATACCTACTCAGTTGTTGCTGTCTCTAGTAAACAAGTTGGTATTGACATCGAGTATATGAAAGAACGTCCCTTTGAGAAAATCTCTAGGAGATACTTTCATCACATGGAGGTTACTAAGGACAAGGAGTGGTTCTATCGGTTATGGACTTGCAAGGAAGCATACACTAAGTACAAGAAAGAACGTATTGCAGATAACGTTGGTGAGTTCATGTTTACACCGAATAAATGGAGACGTGTTGTCAAGCATTATGATAGATTGACTGAGATACCTAACTTACCAGATGATGTAATTGGTTACATTTATACTTGACAATGTGTTGACTTCCTGATAGAATCGTATACATACTAAAACAGATTGCATTCTTTAGTACCTAAAATGATACGTCTCGACGAAAAATACGGAACTTACCTTCACACCAACAAAACTTTTAGACTTGGTGATATAAATGAGAGGGTACGAGGTTACGGTTACACGTCAGACGAGTCAGGCATCGTAGGTTACTACGTTAACACTGACAATTGGCGTATCAATTACGACCTCAACGAAGTATACCTTAACAAGGAGGAATTAAATGTCAGGTGATTACCACACTCATGTTGATAGGAAATATGAAGAGTTAATTATGAGACAATCTGCAGCGTGGAAAGCAATAGACATGCTCACAGATAAACTTAACGAACTAGAGACCAAGGTTAACGATTCTAAGTTAATGATGAAACGAACCCCTGACGGTCACTACGAGAGACTTGTGGACGTGGTATGTGACCACGAAGCATGTATTCAAGAAATTATAGAATATAAGGTTGGAGACTTAGAGTCCTAAAAACCGCGTAACCCCGCGTTGTACTCTAAATAACTAAAAAGTAAATCATGGAGAATCTCGAAGGAGAATTCATAATAAAGGACAAGGGTAAGAAACTGACCTATACTCGGTGTGGTGACTTACCCGATGCTTTTGACCACTTGATTAAGTTTGCTCCTGTGTCGCCAGAACCGCCACACACGGACGAACAACATAGTGAGATGAGTAAGTATACACAGTACTTACAAGAATTAGTATCTAGGGAGAGAAAGTAATGCCAGCGGTAACACGTATCGGAGATGCAGACGTCACTCATTGTTCTGGAATGACCAGAGCACAGGGTAGTGATAATGTATTTGTGAATGGTATCGGAGTATCTCGCCAAGGTGATAATAATACAGGACACCTTTTACCAGCAGGTCCTTTTTGTCCTGGCCACAGTGCACCAATTGCAACGGGTAGTACAACCGTATTTGTCAATGGCAAAGGATGTGGTAGAATAGGTGATGGTATCAGCGGGTGTACATCAGTCGCTGAAGGTTCAGATAACGTATTTGCAGGTTAATTATGGCAACACAGTATAGCATGGGTAAAGTAGGCATAGAAGCAAAACCCAAAAAGACATCGCAGGGTAGAGGAAAGCATACATCATATGCAGCGACGTCACGTAACAAGGCGAAGAAGAGGTATCGTGGGCAAGGCAAATAGAATCGTAGATGGCAAAAGAAACCATAACATACCCGTAGATATGTCAGATGACTTCTATGACAACGGTTGGGAGCATTGTAAGTATCTAATCACTGACCCAAGGTCAGATGCATACCTTAGAAAATATTACGAAAAACGAGTATAAATACATTATTGAAGGTATAGTACCCGTATATGGCGTTGACATCGAAGTCATTCCGTGACTTTAGTTTAACTTTTGAGAAGAATGCAGTGACAAACGATGTCTTGTCTCTGAAGAATGAAGCTGCAATAAAAGCAGCAGTAAAAAATATAGTATTATACAACTTTTATGAGAAACCATTTGACCCTGCTTTTGGTGGGAACATCATTGGTTTGTTATTTGAGAATTACACAGACAGTTTAGCAACAGAAATCGAAGTACGTATTACTGAAGCTATTGAAATACATGAACCCAGAGTTGCGGTCTATGAGGTAGATGCAAATTGGGAAGAGGATCGTAATCAATTAGACGTTCGTGTTTCATACATTATACTAGGATTGACTCCTAAATTCGATGATATTAGAATTGCATTTAAACCGTAATGGCATTTAACCAAGTTAATGCTCTTGAATTTAACGAAATCAAGGCACAAATTAAAGCATACTTAAAATCACAGTCACAATTTAGTGATTATGACTTTGAAGGGTCGTCTTTGACGGTGCTTTTGGACACTCTTGCATATAATACTTACTATACAAGTGTAAATGCGAACCTTGCAGTCAACGAAGGGTTCCTAGAGACAGCAGTTTTACGAGAAAACGTCGTAAAATTAGCAAGAATGCTTGGTTACACTCCAAAAAGTGCTAGAAGTGCAACTACAACAGTCAATATTGCAGTTCAGACAACGTTTCCATACCCTACTACTGTTACAATGGCAGCAGGATTGGTTCTAAACTTCACAGGATTGGACAATAACAACTTTGTTTTCTCTCTTCCGACTGATACAACCGTTTCTGTAGACAGTTTAACAGGTATCGCAACGTTTTCTAACATAGTTTTGTCTGAAGGTTTGTTCTTGACTGATACTTTTGTAAGAAATATCAATCAAAGACAGAGATTTATACTTACAAACGAGAAGGCAGACACCTCATCTATGATTGTACAGGTCACAAGTGGTACAATTACAGAAAAATATTTGCAAGCAACCGATATTACCAAGATAGATGCAACCTCTAAGGTGTATTTCTTAGAAGAATCTGAGTATTCTGTACCCGAAGTGTTATTTGGTGACGGAATTATTGGTAAAGACCTTGCAAATGGTGATGTTGTAGAGGTAAAATACACAACTTCATCAGGAACTGGAGCAAACGGACTAAAAGTTTTTGAAAATATTGGTACATTTAGAGATAATAACCTAAATGCTATCACTTCTGGCATCACAATTACCGTAGTTGCGTTCCCAGACGGAGGTGCAGCAGAGGAAAGCACTGAATCTATCAAGTTTGGTGCACCAAAATTCTATTCTGCGTTCGGTAGAGCGGTTAGTACACGTGATTATGAAGCAATTGTACCGCAAATCTACTCTAACATCGGTTCTATATCATGTTATGGAGGTGAAGAAGCGTCACCACCGCAATATGGTAAGGTATTTTTGGCAATCAAACCAAAAAATGCTGATAAATTATCTCTTTCAGAGAAAAATGCCATACTTAAGAAGTTAAGAGACTTCTCTGTGGCAGCAATTCAACCAACAATCATTGATCCAAGCATTCTTTTCATCGATTTGGTGTCATTTGTGTATTACAATCCCAATATTACACGTCGTGACCAGTCAGAAATCAAGAATATTGTGATTACTGCATTAACTGCACTAAATCAAAGTGCAGAGTTCAATAAATTTGGCGGTAAGTTCAAGTTCTCCAAGGTGCAGAGCGTAATTGACAACGCAGAAAACTCAATTACCTCGAACATTACTCGTGTCACCATGAGAAAGAACGTTCCTATCGAATTAAACGCTCGTGTCAACTACAACATATGTTATGGAAACAGAATTAATACAGGATCATCGAAAGAACCTTCAGTTTCTTCGTCTGGTTTTAAGATCGTGGGTGATGACATCAATACTTACTACCTAAATGACGATGGTGCGGGTACACTTAGACTCTACTATGTCAAAGGTACTGGTGAGTTTGAATATGTTGATGGACTATGGGGAACTGTAGACTACGATATGGGTGACATCGTAATTAATGACCTTATTATACAATCTACTAGTGTAGCAAATAATACACTACAAATTTCTGCAACGCCAAAGTCAAATGACCTTATTTCTCTCCGTGAAACTTATTTGACACTAGGTATAGATAATACAACTGTAAGTGTTGTAGAAGACACTATCAGCAGTGGTTCAAATCTTTCTGGTACAGGAGTGATACCAGAATCTAGCTATAAGTATTAAGCATGGCGAATAGCAGTTGGAAAGTCGGGTCGTGGACAACACCGACCACTACGGTAACAGCGACACCTGTACCGTCGGAGGTCAGTCCAGAGTCGAGATCGAAGATATCAACGAATATTGCAGCACAGTTTCCTAGTTTCATACAGGAAAACTTCGGCACGTTCATAGAATTTGTAAAAGAGTACTATAAGTCACAAGAATTAAAGGGATATTGCATTGACGTCATCCAAAACTGGAGTGATTACTATAATATTGACCAATATGGTGAACTTGTCACCCAAACTAAGTTAATTTCCGCTGTTACAATTGATACAACAACGATTGACGTCGAATCTACACGTGATTTTCCGTCAGAAGGACTTTTATTGATAGATGAAGAGATAATTTACTACCAAAAGAAGGGATCTACGCTTTTTCAAGATTGTGGACGTGGATTTAACGCTGTAAAGTCGATTGGAAAGTTTGATCAGTACAAATTTGAGAATACAGTCGCTGCATCACACGTAAATGGCAGTACAGTAGTCAATTTGAACAATATTTTCCCGCTGTACATGCTTGGAAAGTTCAAAGAGCAGTTTTTATCAACATTTCCAAAGAATTTTGCAGATGGTGTTACAGAAAGCACCGTAATTAAGCGTATTAAGGATTTTTACGCATCTAAAGGTTCAACTAGGTCTTTCCAGTTTGTACTAAGAGCGTTATTTGGTGTTGAGTCTAATGTGTCTTACCCACGAGACAGAATCTTCAAACCATCCGACGCATTTTACAGTTCTAGAGAAGTTATCCGTGCAGTTCCTGTAACAGGCGACCCAATATCACTTGTAGGTCAAGTATTGTACCAAGAAGCGGATTCTACAGACCCTTCTGTGTCTGCTGCAAGGATTTACGTAAAAGGCGTAGTAGAAGTTTTTACTAGCGAAGGTTCTATCTACGAAATCGACGTAGATACCAATAATTCGACTGGTTCCTTTGTTACACCGTACAAAACAGTGCTTGCTGCGGATTTAGGTCAAGAATTAGTTGATGATGTTGTAACAGTCGATTCTACAATAGGGTGGCCAGAGCAAAACGGAAGATTTAGAGTAGAAGACGAGATAATTTCATATACAGACAAAACAGTCAACCAATTCCTCGGTTGTAGTCGTGCTAGAGAGAATACAATCAATAGAGCACACGATGCAGGGCAGGAAGTGTTTGCTGCGTTCAAAATATTCGGATATTCCAATGTAGATGGTTCACTTGTACAATTAAAGGTGTATGGTGGAACTAGAGGAGTTATTCTTAACGATGGTGGAAAATATTACTTACCTAACAGTAAAGTCACAACTCCTAGAGCACCAGGTTTTGATTCTATCGACCCTATCTGGGATTCATACTTATATAACGTCAGAAAGGCACTGAGAGGCGTCTCTGCGACTCTAGGAAGCGTTAATGCTGATGGTTCGGTAAAATGTACCGTAATCACTGTAGAGAAGCATAGATTAGTCAGAGATGACGTAATTAGAATTCTTAATGCACCAGAAGACATCTATAACAACAATCACGACGTTGTAGGTATTGTTGATGCTAATACATTCGAGTTTAACTTCAGTTCTACTCCTGCAAACGGTATTAGTGGATATGAGTTCTATATTGCCAGAGAATTTGCATATGGTAAGAGTGATTACAATTCTATCAATGTAGCAATCAATAAATTCACTGCAGACGTCCAAAACACTTATAAGACTGACGATACTGCTATTGTAACTAGTACAGGTATACCATCACACAAGATAGGACCTTTTGGTACAAATGACCTAACGCCAGGTAACCAAAGATACTTAAAGAGGTTACCTTTGATACCATCAGTCAAATCTACAAAGACTGACACTCCAGTAGGTCAAATTGGTATTGGTGTTAACGGAGTTCCCTTATTCTCTTACAAAGGTAACGGAATTAAGAAGTATGGTGGTCTATTATCAATTGCCAAGATAAACGGTGGTGAAGGATATGATATCACTAACCCACCAACTGTAGAATTTGAAGAAGACTACAAACTAGGTAATACGTATGCTACGTTTACTAGAGTCAAGTATAACGGAAATAGGTACGTTGCTGATAATAGTGGTGTAACATCTACTACACTATACCCAACTCATACAACTGGTACACAGACATTAGGTACAGTTAACTGGACATACGAAGGAGAGTCCGCTGCTGCTATTGTAACCGTCACAGGTTCTGTAACTTCTATCAACGTTACTGACGGAGGATCAGGATATACTACACAACCAATCGTTTCTATTACAGGTGGTGGTGCAACTGCTGGTAACCAAGCATCTGCAACCGCACAGATTACTGCAGGGTCTGTAACTGGTATCAATATTGTCAGTGGTGGTTTTGGATATACAAGCGTTCCTACAATCACAATCACTGGAGGTAACGGAACTGGTGCTGCTGCTACCGCAGTATGCAGAGGACCTGTAAACACTGTCACTATTACAGACACAGGTAGTCAATACACTTACGAACCTACTATCAAGTTAATTACTGGTAGTGGTGCTGTTGCGTATCCATCAATACTAAACGGAAAGATAGAAAGTATAATCGTCACATTTGGAGGAAGTGGATACTATGGTGCACCTGATGTTGTCATTCTTGGTGATGGAGTAGGTGCTACCGCGTTTGCTCAAGTAGACCAGAGCTCCAATATCGTTACTGGTGTCGTAGTTACTAACAAAGGTGCGGGATATACAGCGGGTGCTACAACAGTAAGCATTGTTTATCCTGGCTCAGGTGCGGTATTCCAAACTAAACTTACAGAATTAACATTTAACGAAGCAGCAACTGCGGAAGAATTAGGAGATCCCGCATTTGTAAACCGCAAAACTACAGACAATGCGGGTGGTGGTGTATTCCAAGGTGAGAACTATTTGATATATGGCGGAGAATACGGATACTTACATAACCCTAAGAAACTTAGATTCCTTACTAAGGATAGTATAAGCACAGCACTTACGGAACTCAACCCTACAGCACACTCACCTATCATTGGTTGGGCGTATGATGGACACCCTATCTACGGACCTTACGGTTACGTTGACCCAGAGAATGCATCACCATATAATTCATATAAACAGATAATCAGTAGTTATAGAGTCAAGACCAACAGAAGTTCTCTTCTAAGCGGTCTCAGTGACCCTCTAGGGACTTATATTGAGGATTATGAGTATATACAAGGTTTAGGTGATTTAGATGAATATAATGGTAGATTCTGTGTAACTCCAGAATACCCAAATGGTGTATACGCTTACTTCACAACAATCAAAGGTTCTGCTGGAGAACCCGCGTTCCCTTACTTCATAGGTCCTAAGTTTTACGCAGAGGCAGATTCTACAAACTGGGATGGTAACGGATTACAGAAAAACTTTACAGAAGACGCAATAAGATACAGAGCACCATACGTAGGTGTTGACAATATCGTTGCAAAGAGAAAACAGTTAGACAACAAGGTTGACTTCTTCCTTGCACTAGAAGATACTACTACTCTCATTGTAATGGAGAGCGGAGAAACACTTACATACATCGAAGATGGTATTGGTTACTATAGTTACTATCCGTTCATTAGAGGTGGTACTGCAGACTCCCTAGTTGTTTCCGCAACAAACCAGTATTCCTCATCTGGTATTGACCAGTATCTTGTAGAAGGTGGTGGTAAAGAGTATAAGGTAAATGATAGACTTCTCTTCGATAACACAGGAACTAATGGCGACGGAGTAAGCGGAGTAGTCTCTACTGTAGAAGGCGTGCTTGCTACAGGTATAACAAACGCAGTATCAAGTTTCAATGACATCTACACTACTACAGTTGCTACATCAACTAATCACTATCTCTTGCCTGGTGACCAAGTTACCGTATCCGTGGCGGACAATAGTAACACACGAACAATCAATACTAAGATATACAATAACAAGTATTACTTCAAGTATTACGATTTACAGAGCATCAAACTAATCGGTGCGTGGACAAATAGTACAGCATACAATCAAGAGGATCTTGTTTACGTAGACAATAGAGTGTACAAGGCAGCATCAAGCGGAACATCAGATAGTGATGTTGCTAATGCACCCACACATACATCTGGTTCTGTATCTGATGGCAACCTTGTATGGACATACGTAAGACTCCGCACAGACGGTAACCTACATCAAGACGGATGGTCAAGTATTACAGGTGGTTCTAACTACGAAAACGGAACCTACAGCAATGTGCCAATTACAACTAATGGTTCTGGTCTAGGTGCTAGAGCAACTATCGTGGTTACAGGTAACAGTGTATCATCTGTTACAATCACAAGTAGCGGAACTGGATATAACGTAGGAGATACAATATCTGCAGATAACATCAACTTAGGTAATGCAACCAGTCCTGCTGGTTCTGGTTTTACCATTACACTGACAGAAACACAGCGAGAAGCAGTTTTCCATACTACATTAGCACATCAACTAGGTATAGGCGATATAGTATTAGTCTCAGGCGTCTCACCTACGTCTTATAATAATACAGGTTATCAGGTTGTTAGAACTGAGTCATTAAGGAGATTTACAATCAAGAGTAACTTTGCTACTCCTGCAGCAGCAAACGTAGGTTCCGCTACTGTATACAACAAGGAACCAAAGTTACAACTCATTGACGGACACTCTTACAACTTTGACACTAGTGACGCATCTAACAATGGTAAAAAACTTGCATTTACATTTGATCCGCTCAATACAGACATATTCACCTACAAGAATATTACTGCTGAAGTATTAGACACGGTAACTAACGAACAGAATTCTATTACTGTTAAGATAACTGGTTTGCCAGGCATATTCTACTACTTTGATTTGATAGAAGGTGCAAACGTAGTTACTTACACTACTACTGTAGCAGCGAAGACTTCCGCACACGCATACTTCGGTCAAGGCAGTGGTAATGGTTATTACTTAGTTGGTGGTGAATATAACGAAGTCACACAAGCACCCGCACTAAAATTTGTAAAAGGTGCGACATATAAGTTTGAGCAAAATGACTCAAGTAATACTACTCACGCAATTTACTTCTCTCAAAGCGAATCTGCGTACGGTGGAGTAGAGAGATACGAGACAAACGTAACCTACACACTAGATGGTGTAGTCATGCCTGACTATGCATCATATGCTACAGGGTTTGCAACAGCAACCACACGTAGTGTTAGTATCACAGTTGCAGAAGACGCTCCTAGCACGCTCTACTATGCTTGCCAAGCACACGGTTATATGGGTAATAGAATATCTGTAAGTTCTGGCACATTATTATCATCAAGGTATTTCACAACAATCAACGACCCAGTAATAGGAACTAACATAGTCTCAGCAAAGACAGATACTACATTCGACTACATTACTGCTCTAGAACCTGAGACAGGTTATAGTACAGGTGTATCATATGATACCAACAGCATATACGCTACAGGTGGAATCAAGACAATCACAATTGGTGATCCTGGCAGAAACTACTCATCACTACCTAAACTCAGTGGTTCTACACGTTCTGGTTCTGGTGCAACAGCGACTGCTACAATATCTGGTTCTCTATCCAATGTCTCTATCACAAACGATGGTGCAGGATACAATGCTGCTTCATTACCTACTGCAGTAGTTACACTTCCTGACTTTGTAGATTTAACACTACAAAATGTATTCGGGTCATTCATACCTAATGAGATAGTCATATCACAACAGACACAGGCAAATACAACTGCTAGGGGTCAAGTAATATCATGGAACCCAGTTAACTCTGTATTGAGAATCAAACCACTTAAAAATGAGAGAGTAGGTGCTGGTAACAAAGGATACATCATGTTTAGCACAGGAACTGCTGAGACTAATACTGTTTACAGTTCTGACTCACAAGGTTCTGTACAAGCAATCAGTGGTACACAAGCAACTGTCTCTTCAGCGGTCAGTGGTGGTGGAAAACTTGCAAGTGTTACAATTACTCAAGCTGGTTCTAATTACAGGAGTGCTCCTGACATTATATTTGATGATCCTTACTATGGGTCAGTCGCAACTGCGTCTCTTAAGACTCAACCCGCTGGTAATGGTACATTTACTGCAGATACCACAACTACAGGCGTTACTCAAACATCAGTAAACCCAAATGGTGCATCTGGTGCTGAATTTACTATTGTCACTGACGGTAATGGTAGAATCAGTACAGTAACCGTAACTGCTGGTGGATCTGCATACGATACATCATCAATCTTGACATTTGATGGTACTAAGTTGCCTGGCGGTGATAGTACAGAAGATTTTACTATACAAGTCGATACATTGTCCTTTGATGACCCTGCAAGCATCGCTACAGTCATTGATGCAGCAATTGATACAGTCACAGTGACAAATGGTGGTTCTGGTTTCTTATCTGCACCTACTGTATCGGTTAGTGGTGGTAATGGTATCAATGCAGTCTTAAATGCGACTATTCAGAACCAAAGTGTTACCGCAGTTACCATAGAGACAGGTGGTCAGCAATATCAGTCACCTCCAGTTGTTAACATCGAGCAAAAGACAGGATCTGGTGCATCTATACTTCTTAAGTCATCTGACTTAGGTAAGATACTTAAAATCAGTGGTGATAACATCACTTACAACTATTCTCACGATAGAACACTAAAACCATCACTAAACACAACCTATAATCTACAATTAATCAGAACTCAGGTCATTGACTACCTAGATGTTGTAAATGGTGGTCAAAACTTCGTTGCTAACCCAACAATCGTTCTTACAGGTGGTCAAGGGTCATTATTCTCATTAAAACCAATTATTGAGAACGAAGTCATCCAATCAGTGCTTGTAGAGAACGCTGGTAGAGGATTTACGTCTGCACCAACTGTATCTGCTAAAGTTACACATACTTGGGTTGGATTACAGTCAAGTAGCACTATCAACTTCCCTTATAATGCAAAAATACCTTCTGGCACAAAAGTAACTCTAGTTCAGCAATCAGGACAGTTCCCAGAACCATTATTACCAAATACAACCTATTATGCGGTTGCAGCAACCACTGCAAACGGATTAGCAGATAATCAGATTAGATTAGCGACATCTCTTGCAAATGCAAACACAGAAACCACTATTACGTTTACAAGTGCACCAACAGGCGATATATCAACAGGTCAAACTTATTTCTTACTAGAAACAACAGATTTAGGTGATACCATCAATGCATTTATGAAACCAGCAACTTTCTCGGTTGGAGAGAGGATTTATCAAGGTGCATCAACAAGTTCATTCACTGCATACGGTTTTGTGAAGAATTGGGACGCATCTGGTCGTGTTGTTAGTGTAGAGATAGTAGAAGGCGAGTTTAAGGTTGGCGAACCTGTATTTGGAGAAGAGACTGCAGCATTTGGTCAGATACATGCATTTAGTCGTGCAGATGCAGTATTTGACGTATCACCTATTAGTATCAGTGCATCTGGTTGGGAAAGGACAACTGGATTCTTGGATCTTAATGAACAGCGTGTATATGATAGCGATAGGTTCCAAGAGTTCTCATATGACATATCATCATCAGTTAATATCAACAACTGGAAGAATCCACTTAAGTTTGCAGCACATCCTGCTGGATTCAAGGTTGTTGGAACACAGGTCATTACACAGACAGTTAAAAAGGATTACAGGTCTAAAGCAAATCTAGACTTGAACTCTGGTAATTCTACTGACTGGTGGGTACCGACAACAAATAGTATTGGAAGCACCTTCAATGGAACAACCTACGTTACACCTAAACCGTCTGCTAAGAATACTGGTAAGCTTGCTACTATTAACAATTTTGCACTTGCCAAACCCGACTACAGTGCACTTGTACCAACTGAGGTCTCGATTTTTGGTAGACAACTACTAGACATACAGAAAATCTTATCTTGTATCGTTTATAAGATTGATGACATCAGTGACAGAACAATTAACTTCGATGCATCTTCTAGCAGCATCGTCAACACAAGTAGTGACCAAATTACACTTACTGGTCATGGATTCCTTAATAACCAACGTGTAATCTACAACGCTGGTGGTGATAGATTCCAAGATGCTAGAGATTTGATTATCAACAACATCGACCATATTGTAGAAGAGACTATTGGTGCTTTGAATGCACAGTATCCATCACTCAACTATAACAATGCAACATGTGCTAGAGACACAAGATTAGTAATTGCTGCATGGACTAATGACCTCAAGTATGGTGGTAACTACTTTACTGTTGCAGCAACTAACTCATACATTGGTGGAGTAATAAGTCAAGGCAATGCATATATTGATGCTGGTAACTTACTTAAGAATAATAAGAACTTGATTGCTGCTGAGGCAGTGCATCTAATGTTAGAAGATGCAACAGTCGGTATTCCAAGTGGATTTGCTGGTGTGCCTGGCGGACCTCAGAACTGTATAGATGATATTGTAGATTGTATAGAGGCAATTGCATATAACTTGACATACGGTGCAAACAGTGAGGTATGGGATGCTGCAAATCTCTATGTCAATACTGTACACTTAGATGGCGAAGAGACACAGGCAATCTGGGCATTTGATAAGGCAAAAGAGTTAGCAGCTGATGTCATAGTTAATACTGCTATCAATATCCAAGGTAGTCATGGATTTACTCAAGTAACAAATACTGGTGTAACATTTGATGCAGCGATATGTGCCACAGTTGACGCTGCAATGGATACTTTGTTCAATATCATTACTACTGCAATTAGTACAGACAGTTTGTCAACTGTCACAAGGACAAACCCAGTTGGATACATTACACATATTGCTGGTGAAGAGACAGAGACTATATTTGCATTTAACAAAGCAAGAGACTTATGTAACCTAGCAGTTACCAATAGTCTACCAGAAGGAACTTACACAAACATTGCTCCTGTTACTGACTTGAGTATTACAGTAGACTCAGGTGGATGTTCAGACGTTAAGAGTGCAATTACTACATTGTCTGGAATCATCACAGAAGGTATAGACAATCCATCTACTCTACCTACAGTCAATACTGGTAACTATCCTAACAATAGAACTGGTACACCTGTTGGTGGTCTAACAAATGGTTCTGCATACTATGTTAAATTTGTAGATGCAAATACAATACAACTTGCTACTACTGAAGGTGGTAGTGCAATTAATCTATCATCATTAGGAACTGGTGTAGGACACTCACTAAGATTATTCATTGATGGTATCAACGATACATTTAAGTTGAGAACAAACAATATTGATATTGGAACTAAGATTGGTCATGCTGCTGATAAGAAGCAACTACTCGTAATGACAAATGGTCTAGTAACAAACCCTGCAACATATACATTTGCAAACGACGCCATAACATTCCTTACACCTCCTCTTGCTGAGACTAAGATTCTTTGCATGTATTATGACCGTGCAAGTTACACATCTAGTTTCCAGTTAGATCAAATTGGAGATGAGATAAAAACATTCGGTGCAATTACATCTGGCAACACATATAGCGATGGTGTATACACAAACGTGCCACTGAAAAATAATCTAGGTGGAGGCGTTGGTGCTACTGCTGACATTACAGTCACTGGTGGTAAGGTAACAGGAGTTGCACTTAATACTGCTGGTAATGGATATACAGATAACGATGTATTAGGAATATCGGATCCTCGTGTTGGAGAACAGTTAGTTAAGAACTTCCTTCCATCAACAGGAACTTATGCTCCTGCATCTGGTGAGATGGTATTGACTATAGGATCTGGTCATGGTTTATCTGCACCAACAACACATACGCCAGGCGGTGCAACCTACAGTGGTACAACTGGTTTGATGGTGGTAACTATCAATAGTCATGGACTTGTCAATGGTGACCAAGTTAAGTTTGCAGATGGTGCGATTACATTTAACTGTGGTTACAATGGTGGTGGTGACGAAGCATATCCTCGTTCTACAGACTACGCATCTGATAGATGGTTACAAGTATTTGATTGCACAGAAAATACATTTACTGTACAAGTATTAGACAGTATTCCTTCTACAAATACTGATGCACATACATTTGTATCTGCAGTGTCAAATAGTGTCAAGTTTGCAGTATCCACAGTTAGAATTGCAAACGAATCATTACAGTTTAGTTGTGGTTACAATGGTGGTGGTACTGCATCATATCCACGTGCTACTGACCCAATAGGTACACAGGGTAAGATGAAAGATATACCTGTGGAAGCGGTTGGTACGACTACGATTACAGTCAATGCATTGAACGGTACAACTGCTACAAACACTGACTCACATACATGGGTAGGATTATCAACATACCAGTTCCAACCTACAGATATTGCTTACACACCAACTACAGGTGAGATGGTCGTGACTGTTTCTGGTCATGGCATGATTAAGGGTGACAGAATATACTTTGCTACAAACAGTCTTACATTTACATGTGGTCTAGACAACAATCAAACACAGCACACATATCCTAGAGTAGGTGACCCATCAGAGGGTGCATGGCATACAATTGACGCAGTAACAAATGATACATTCACTGTTAACGTCGGTGTATCATCTGATACATCAACTCATACATTTGTTAGTGCCACTTCTACTGCTGTCACAAGAGCAGTTGTATCATACGGTGTATATGGTTACAGCAAGAACGCAGATGGTGCATCACTACTAAGAACAAACCAAGAATTTATTGCTACAACTGCATATGGTAGAATGATGGCAAACAATGCTGGATTCTCTAGTTCTTATCAGGTCAAGTGTATTCGTGATACTAAATTACTCGTAGATGCAGTTGCTGACAATATAGAGTTTGGCGGTAACGATGCAACTTATGATGCTGCTAACTTCTATGTTGCTACAGCACACCTAACAGGAGAAGAAGATCAATCTGTAGAAGTATTCAATGCTGCTAGAGATATTTGTCGTCAGGTTATGCGTAACCTTACAGTTACTACAAACTCATACACTGTAGGTACACAGGTCAAAGACAATACAATCAGTAATGACTCTGGAAGCACATCATACTCTGAAGCATGTTGTATTGACACAGCATCGACAATAACAACTCTCTGGGCGATAGTAACACAGGCAGTTGGAACTACAGCAGGGGGTTCTGGTAATCTTAATGGTATTACAAGGACATCTGCAACACAACCATTCTTCCAAGTAGAAGTAGACACAGTAACCTTTGATGGCACTGATAAAATATTTACTGCACAGGTAGGCGGTAGTACACAAGTACTACCCGCTAGTGATAACTTCTTGATATTCTTGAATAGCACATTCCAAGTCAAGGGTACTACAGAAGCATACACATATACAGGAAGCACAATAACATTTACAGAAGCACCTCTGCCAGGCATGGACTTCTACGGATTCTATCTTGGTAAGTTGACATTACTAGATGAGATTGCACCATTCTTTGATAGTCAGAAGAAGACATTTACTATGAAAGAGGATACTGAACCATTCTCACTAGAAAGTGACAACGTAGAAGTAGAAGCACAAAACAACCTACTCATATTCTTAAACGGAATCTATCAAGAGCCAGGTGTAGCATTTACTCTAACAGGTTCTATTATAGAGTTTAGTGAACCACCACGTGCAGGATCAACTTGTGAAATATTCATATTTACAGGTTCTGCTGAGGACGTTCTAGTCAGCAACACATTTAACTCATTAGATATAGGAGATAGATTCCAGATTGACTCTGAGGGTTCTGACCGTTCAATCGCTAAGGTTTCTAGTTCTACCACTATTGACAGTTATGAGTATACAGGTCTAAGACCATCAACTGCAGAGTTTGTTGCTACTATAGTCAACGGTGCAGTAACACAGGTAGACATCATCAATGCTGGTTCTAACTATGAGGTACCACCTATCCTACTATTCCAAGGTGGTGGTGGAGAAGGAGCATTTGCAGAAACAACAATAGAAATAGGTAGTGGTAGAGTTACAGGTGTAGTAAACTTACAAGGTGGTGCAAATTATACAAGTGCTCCAACTGTGCTTCCAACACACCCAATTGCAGTGGAAAGAAAACAAAGAAATAGACTTATATCTAATTCTAAAAACTTATCTGCTACATACCTAACGTCTACACTATCACAATCTGGCACAACAATAAATCTAAAGAATGTTTGGTTTGATTCATCACAGAAAAATGGATTCCCTGATGAAGGTGAAATTTTGATACCATTTTATGACAGTGTAAATAGTGTGTGGAGTGCCGAAAGAATCTTGTATGGTTCTAAGGATACAGTAGCAGAAACACTAACTGTTGCTACTGGTGGTAGAGGTTACTTAGGTACCACTGCTGCTGCACACCCAGTCATTACTGGTACATATAGTTCATCAGGAACTTTATGCACCGTGACTACAAGTTCTAATCATAATTTAAGTACTGGTCAGGAATTCTATTTGGATTGCACATCAGGAACTGGATTTGATGGTTCTTACAAAGTTACTGTTACAACAGCAACATCGTTCACAGTCGAATTTCCATTCTCGCGGACAGCAAGCGGAAACTGCTCTCTGCTACCAGAAGTTCGTCTAAGATCATTATAAATAACAAAAAAAGCTTAGTCGCATGGCATTAGTTACTGACAAATTTAGAATATACGCTGCGGAAAGTTTTAGGGACACTCTTACTGCAACCAATAAGGTCTATATGTTTGTAGGTAGAGCAAAAACTTGGGGTAGTACAGATGTGCCACCCACAGGCGAACCAATTGATAGTTTTGAATATGCTAGAACCACTTATGGTGATTCTGTTGCGTTTAAGCGTGTTGATATATCTGATACCGCTCTCGTAGTTCCTAGAGTTGACTGGATTGATCCTACAAAAACCACAGGTGGTGTAGGGCGTACATATTCTATGTACAAACCTGATTATGCACCCACAAAGACAACTGCAAATGGAGCATCAAGATTGTATGACTCAAACTTCTATGTAATGAATAGTAGTTTCAATGTTTACAAGTGTCTTTACAACGGTCAGAGTCCTGACTTCCCAAGAGGACGCCCCTCTTTGGTAGAACCAACAGGAACATCAACAACAATTATTGAGACCTCAGATAGTCCTGGCGTATACTCATACAGATGGAAGTATCTCTATACTATTGACGCAGACAACATTCTAAAGTTTGTTACCTCAGAGTTCATCCCTGTGTTATCAAACTCACTTGTAAAATCTGCTGCCAACTCTGGTTCTGTTGACACTGTGGTTGTTGAGAACGCTGGAGCGGGTTATAATAATGGTACATATACGAACGTCCCTGTTCGTGGTGACTATGAAATCAATGGTGGTACACAAGCGTTGTGTACATTAACTGTTGTATCTGGTTCTGTGTCTACAGTGACTATCACTCAGGCAGGTTCTGGATATACATTCGGAAGTATTGATGTTAGTTTGATATCTAATATCGGTAATGGTACTGGTGCTGTTCTTGACGTTGTTCTCCCTCCTAATAACGGACATGGAGATGATGCAGTAAGAGAACTTGGTGCATACAGACTTATGTTTGCTAGTAAGTTAGAAACTACTAGTGCATTTGTTGACTTCCCTAATGATTTAACATATAGACGTGTTGGATTAGTATTGAACCCAACCGACTACAACACAACAACAGTGTGTAGTCAGAATACAAGGTCTGCTGTAAAAGCAATGATCTTCCCTCAGTCTGGTACTGGTACACCTAGCGGTAACTTTGCACCTGGCGAAACAATCACACAATCATCTACAAATGCAAAGGGATTTGTAGTATCATACGATTCAACAACAAAAGTATTGAAGTATTATCAAGACTCAGTTGATGGTACAGTAAATGGAAACGTTATAGCATTCTCTGGAAGTAATCAAATTACATCAGGAACCAATGCTTATACCGCAACTCCAGATTCAACATTTGGAACATCATCCGTTCCTTTATCACAGATAACTATAGGTGTATCTGTGTATGAGTTAGGTTTATCATTTGTCACTGGTTATGCCAATGAAGAAGTAGAGTTAAACTCAGGTGAAATCCTATACATAGATAATCGTATTCCGATCACTCGTTCGGCAGACCAAAACGAAGAGCTCAAAGTAGTAATTGAATTCTAAATGGCACAGAATACCAACCTAAACATAGCTCCTTATTACGACGACTTTGATTCTGATAAGGGGTTTTTAAAAGTATTGTTCAAACCTGGCTATCCAGTACAGGCAAGAGAACTT
>TARA_B100001113_G_scaffold280502_1_pt1 | contig 26378 bp, 6 predicted proteins | sample TARA_B100001113 | Tara Oceans TARA_B100001113 (sample SAMEA2622402) | marine metagenome | biome: marine biome (ENVO:00000447); feature: deep chlorophyll maximum layer (ENVO:xxxxxxxx); material: "saline water (ENVO:00002010), including plankton (ENVO:xxxxxxxx)" | depth 50 m | reverse complement strand
TTTTGTTCCCCTTCTAGGCCTTTGAATCTAACATATGGTTCTATTTCGAATTTAATTTTTTTTTCTTTTAATTTTTTTTCAAAATTAATAAATTGACTCCAAGATAATACTATTCCAAAATGAGGTACTGGAACAGATTTCCCATCAACTTCATTATGATGTGGTTTTCTTTTATTTGGATCAAAATGAATAACTAATTGATGTCCGAAAAAATTATAATCAGCCCAAGATTTAGAATGTCTGCCTGGTTTACATTCAAGTACGTTTTCATAAAAGTCTTTACAAACTTCAAGATTATTAACAGGTATTGCAAGATGAAAAGAATTAAGTTCTTTCATTTTATTTATATTTCGCAATATATGTAAATATATTTTTTATGTTATTATGTCTTTTATAATAAATTATATTTGAAGTCAAACTTTATTAATAATGAATTTAATTGATACAGGAAATGAATTACCACTAATGGAATCATTTTATACACTTCAAGGAGAAGGCTATCATAAAGGTTTAGCAGCATTTTTTATAAGAATTGGAGGTTGTGATATAGGTTGTCATTGGTGTGACGTAAAAGAAAGCTGGGATCCTAAAATTCATCCATCAACTAATATTGATGAAATAGTTAATAAAGCAAAAAGTCATTCTAAAGTTGCAGTTATTACTGGAGGAGAGCCTTTAATGTGGCCTATGGGGCCATTGACAAAAAAATTACAAGATATAGGAATTTCTACTCATTTAGAAACTTCAGGAGCATATCCATTATCAGGATTTTGGAATTGGATTTGTTTATCACCAAAGAAAAATAAATTACCAAATAAAGAATTTTACAAATTAGCAGATGAATTAAAAATAATTGTTTACAATAAAAGTGATTTTAGTTTTGCAAAATTACAATCAAAAAAAGTTAGAAAAGAATGCAAACTTTTTTTACAACCAGAATGGAGTGTAAGGAAGAAGATAATTCCTTTAATTGTTGATTTTATTTTAAAGAACCCAGAATGGAGAGCTTCACTCCAAACACATAAATATCTAGATATTCCATAACTTATATTTTTAGTTAAGGATATATTAAATATTTACTTCTTATAATCTTAAATTTTTCTAATTTTTCATTCCAGGTTTTTCTTATTTTTTTATCATTCCAGCCATCAATAATTTGGTTTTTTAATGATGAGTCACCAGATATTCTGTCAAAACCTTTTAAAAAAAAATTTTTTTTGTCTGGATATTTTTTGTAGGAATCTATTAGCCATTTAAGATTAATTTTATTTAATTTTTTAATTTTTCTTAAATCTTCACCATAACATAAAACTCCGTTATGTTTTGGATTTTTTGCACCAAAATTTGGTTTTGGAATAAATCTAAATGTTGATTCAGGAAATTTAGGATTGCCATAAACTTGAAATTGCATTTCCGTACCCCTTCCAACACTTACTACAGTCGATTCTAATAAACACAAACTAGGATACAACTCAACAGCTTTTTTATTAGGTAAGTTAGGAGAAGGTCTTGAAGGTATAGTATAAGTTGATTTATGTGTATAGTTTCTTAATGGTATAACTTTTAATTTACATTTAATGGAATTATTTAACCATCCTTCACCATTTATCATTTTTGCATATTCACCTATTGTCATACCATAAACAATTGGAACTTCATGCATACCAACAAAACTTCTATTAATTGGATTTAAAACAGGTCCATCGATATAATGAGAATTTGGATTTGGTCTATCAAGAATAATTAATTTAATATTATTTTCTGCACATGCCTCCATAACATAGTGAAGTGTAGATATATAAGTAAAAAATCTAACTCCTACATCTTGTAAATCAAAAATTAAAATTTCTATATTTTTTAAATCAACAGATTTAGGTTTTTTATTTTTTCCATAAAGTGAAATGATTTCTATTTTAGTTTTTTTGTCTATTTGATCATAAACTTTTTCACCAGCATCTTGATTTCCTCTAAATCCATGTTCTGGGGCAAAAACTTTTTTTATATTAACTCCTAATAAAATTAAACTATCAACTAAATGAATATTTTTTTTGCCATTAAAAATTATGCTAGAGTTATTGGCTACAATTCCAATATTTTTATTTTCAATTAAACTTAAATATTCCGAAATATTTTCTGCACCTGTTTTTATTTTAATTTGAGCAATACTTATATAGTTACATATAAGCAAAAGAAAAAATGTATTTTTGAAAAAGGAGTAATTTATTTTAATTGAATCTATCATTATTTATTGCTAGAAGAATGCAGTTTAAAAATGCTAATAAAAAGAGCATTTCTAATCGTATTATAAATATAGCAATTATAGCAGTTTCAATTGGAATTACCATAATAATAATTGCTATATCAACAGGTAAAGGTTTACAAGAAAAAATTAAATCTAAAACAGTAGCTTTTAATGGACATATTTCAGTTATGCCTTTTGAAAATAATGAATCTCAAATATCTGTTTTGCCATTTGAGGATGATTTGAATTTAAGAAAAATAATTAAAAAAAATAATGCTGTTAATATTATAAACTCAGTTGCATTTGACGGTGTAATTCTTAAAAAGGAAAATGATTTTGAGGGGGGCATATTTAAAGGAGTAGATTCCAATTATAATTGGAAGGTCATAAAAGAATTTTTAATTGAGGGCAATTATCCAGAAATAAATAAAAAAAGTATTAGTAAAGAAATTATTTTATCTAAAATAATGGCTAAGAGATTATCACTTGAGTTAGGTGATAATGTTGATTTATATTTTCAAAACTCAAAAAATCAAAAAATACCTTATAAATCTCGGTTTAAAATTGTCGGGTTATTTAACTCAGGTTTTCCAGATATTGATAATAATTTAATTTACGGAGACATTGATCAAATTAGAAGAGTTAATAAATGGGAGAAAAATAAAACAGGAAGTTATGAGATTTTTATTGATAATATTTATAACTCTGATAAAATTTCTAAAAAAATCTATAATGATTTACCTTCAAATCTAGATAGTATATCAATATCAAAAAAGTACAAATCAACGTTTCAATGGATTGCTCTTTTTGATTTTAACATTCTAATTATTTTAATTATTGTAATAATAGTTTCTGTGGTTAATTTATCAACTGCTATATTGATTTTAATTTTTGAAAGATCAAAAATGATTTCTTTATTAAAAACTATGGGTTTAAAAAATAATAAAATAAAAAAAATATTTTTATGGAGTGGATTATTGATAATTTCAAGAGGATTGTTAATTGGTAATTTTTTTGGGTTATTATTTTTCTTTATTCAAAAAAAATATGCTTTAATTAAACTAGATCCTGAAACTTATTTTGTTGAAGTTGCTCCTGTAATTATCAGCTTAAGTGAAATATTATTCACTAATATCTTATTTATTATTGTTTGCACTTTTTTATTATGGATTCCATTAAATATAATTCTAAAAATTTCCCCATCAAAAAGTTTGAGGTTTAGGTAAAAATTAATTATGAATTTTAAGTTTAAGTTCATAGTAGTAAATTTGTAAACTATTAAAATGAAATATTCAAAAAACATACTTGATACAATAGGTAACACTCCTTTAGTTAGATTAAATACTATTGTTAAGAATATTAAACCAATGGTATTGGCTAAGGTTGAAAGTTTTAATCCAGGAAATTCTGTAAAAGACAGGATGGCATTAAAAATGATAGAGGATGCAGAAGATGAAGGTAAATTAAAAAAAGGTGGAACTATTATTGAAGGAACTTCTGGAAATACTGGAATGGGTTTAGCTCTTGCTGCAATAGTTAAAGGGTATAAATTAATATGTGTTTCTAATGATAAACAATCAAAAGAGAAATTTGATGTTTTAAAGGCTGTTGGTGCAAAAGTTATTGTTTGCCCAACTGATGTTAAGCCTGATGATCCAAGATCTTATTACAGTGTTTCTAAAAAAATTGCAAGTGAAACTCCTAACTCGTGGTATGTAAATCAATATGATAATTTATCTAATACTAGGGCTCATTATGAACAAACAGGACCTGAAATTTGGAATCAAACTAATGGAAAGCTAACCCATTTTGTGGTTGGAGTTGGAACAGGAGGAACAATATCAGGGGTTGGAAAGTTTTTAAAAGAAAAAAATCCAAATATAAAAATATGGGGAATTGATACATACGGATCTGTATTTAAAAAATATCACGAAACAGGGATTTTTGATGAAAATGAGATTTACCCATATGTAACTGAAGGAATAGGTGAAGATATTATCCCGAAAAATGTTGATTTTGATATAATTGATAAATTTGAAAAAGTTACTGATAAAGATGCAGCAATTTATACGAGAAAACTCGCAAAAGAAGAAGGTATTTTTGCTGGAAATTCATGTGGTGCAGCTATAAAAGGTGTTCTTCAATTAAGCAAAGATTTAAAAAAAGAGGATATTGTCGTTGTTTTATTTCATGATTCTGGAAGTCGATATATAGGAAAAATTTATAATGACGAATGGATGAAAAAAAATAAATTTTTTTAATTTACATAGATTAAATATTTTCTTTTAAATATAAATTTCAAGAAATATTTAAGTGTGATTTTTATCTTAGATAAACTACAATAATTAGTCAAAAAGCTCGTTCTTTGTATATAATATTTTGTATGAGTTGTAAAAACCTTTTCAGTAGGGGACTGTTAAGAATAGGATATTTGTGGATTTTCCTATTTTTCTCAAGTCTTTATTCTCAAGGACCAACTGATATACTTAAAATAAGTAAACTAAGTGGAATATCAGTTCCTAACCCTGCTCCACCTTCCCCTATAGTTTTACCGGCTACTTGTCCAACTGCGACATATTCTCTAGCTGTTGAAATTACAAATCAAAGTACATACACGATAAATTTTGGTAATGCAGCTACAGCCCTTAATGTAAATGTTGTGCTTAATGGTCCTAACAGAACTGATAACGGAGGAGCTGCTGGATTAAATCAAGCATTGACTGGATCATTAGCAGGAGGAGCAACCACAACAATTACATTTAATAATATTGATCTAGACACTCCTGGGGCAAACACTTTTACAGTTTCTTTAACTGGAAATGCTATTACAGGAACGGCTATTACTGGAGTTGCAGAGGCTGCTCCAAACTTAGATGATAATTATGCAGCAGCTGCAATTACTACAAATCCAATACCTACAACAGCAACTTTAAATTCTTCAGCAGGGACTTCTGTTTGCCAGGGAGATCTAGTAACTATTTCATCTGGTGGAGGTAGTACATATCATTTCTTTTTAAATGGCGCACCGTTAACAGTTAATCCAACAAATGATGCTTCTTTTTCTTTAACCACACTTTCTAATGGTGATGTCATAAGTGTAAGAGTTGTTGACGTAAGTGGATGTATTAGTACTAATTCAAAGACATTTACTGTAAACCAAACTCCTAATTCTGGAGGGGGAGGAACTTTAATTGACATGGAAGCAAATACTCCTGGTGAAGTTGAAATTTCTACAGAATTTCAAATTAATAGAATTGAATTTTCTGGTAACTCTGGCGCTGTAAATGAAAAATATTATGCTTCTGTAAATGGAGTTCTCCTAGCGGCTTATACAACCTCTGCACTTAATGAAACTCCTTCAACTCTTGCTGCAGGATTGGCTCCTATAATACAAGCTAATGCAAATATTTCAACTGCAATAGCAAATATAGGTCCAGGTGGTGCAGGTACTATAGAGGTTACTTCAAATGCAAAAGGAATGTCATATCCTGTAGAAGTTTCAAAATCTACGTCGGCTTCTTCTACAATAGGTGTTTCATTAATTCAAGCCGGGACAACTTTTACTATTTGTGAAATAGCAACAAAAATTAAAGCTACAGGACCTGCCATAACCTCATCATATTCTTTTACCCTTGGAGGAAGCCCTATTGCTATAACAGATGGAACATCTATAACAACTTTAACACCTCCATTTGCTACCCCAATCATGTTAGAGGTGACTGGGTTTACGGTTGATGGATGTTCTTCAAAGAAGACAGTAAACATAGCTGTAAATAGCATAACTTCTGTTGGAGCAATTGGTAATGACCAGACAATTTGTGCTGGAGGAAATCCAGGTGTAATATCTTCTTTAGCTTCAGCAACAGGCAGTGGAGCAATAACTTATTCATGGTTTGCTTTTCCATTTGGAGCATCAGATTGGGCAGAATTAAGTCCCAAGGTTACAACGGCATCTTATGATCCACCAGCTTTAACAGTAAGCACAACCTTTAAAAGGAGAGCAATATCTACATTAAATAACAAAGTTTGTTTCGAAGAGAGCAGTGTTGTAACTATTACTGTAGCACCAGCATTAAACGGCGGTACCATTTCAGATCCTGGAGGACAAAGTATTTGTGTAGGTGGAGATCCTGATAATATGACAATAACGGGTGATACTCCAGCAGCATCTGATATTTTTTATCAGTGGGAAAAATCTACAACTGCCTCAACAACTGGTTTTACTGCCATAGCAGGAATTACAAGCCCTTCATATGATCCTCCACTTGGTTTAACAGAAACAACTTGGTTTAGAAGGGCTATAATAAGAAGAAGTGGCTTAACTGAACTTTGTAGAGAATACTCTACAGTTAAACCAGTTATAGTAAATGTTGTAGATGCAGGATCAATAAGTTCTTCAATTGAAATTTGTCAATCTCAACCTACCGTTATTGGAAGTTTAGGTGATGCTATTGGAAATGGGGGTGTATCTCCAGTTACATATCTTTGGCAGAGGTATAATGCTGGCGCATGGGCACCTGCGTCAACTGTATCAGGTTCTAATTCTGCGAGCAATTACAGTATTCCTTCTAGTATATATAATGCTGCTGGAACTTACCAATTTAGAAGAGATGCTGTAGTTGGGACTTGTTCTGTTACAACAAATGTTGTTACTGTAACTGTTTATGCGCCTTTAGTTGCAGGAGTTGCTTCAGCTACATTAAACCAAATGGTAATTTGTGCTGGGGGAGATCCAGGTAATTTAACAACAACAGGAGGTTCAACTGGAGCAGCTGCAGGAATAAGTTTTATTTGGCAAACTTCTCCAAATAATGCTTCACCCTGGACCGATATACCTGGAACTAATTCTGAAGAGTATAATCCACCTGGTGGTTCTCAGGCAACTGACATGTATTACCGAAGAGTAGTTATAAGAAGTAATTCATCTGGTGAAGAACTCTGTAGAGCTGAAAGTACTTCCATTCTAATTGATATAAATACGATAACTGCTGGAACAATAAATAATCCACAAACTACAGTTTGTAGTGGAGATACTCCTTTACAAATAACTAGTGCAGTTGGAGCAACAGTAGACTTGGGAGCAACACTTTCTTATCAGTGGGTTTCAAGGACTAAAACTTTAGGAGTATGGGGAGCATGGGCTAATGCTCCAGGTGGCTCTACAAGCGCAACATATCAGCCAGTAGCTTTAACTGCTGATACTCAATTTGCTAGAGGAGTCATAAGCACTGAGGGAGGCGAAACTTGTTCAGTAAGTTCAACAATTGAAACGATACTTGTAAACCCTGCCAATAATTTAGCAATTAGTACTTCATCACAAACTATTTGTCTGGGTGCTGTACCTTCACCTTTATCATTTATTGGAGCATCTACAGGTGCAGGATATACAAATCAATGGCTTGAATCAGATGATGATATACTTTATACACCTATAGTTGGTGCATTTGGTACAGCTTATTCACCAGGAGTTCTTACAAGTACTAAATATTATAGACTTCAAACCACTTATACCAATGGCCCAACTTCTTGTACTACCACAAGTACAGCAGGTCCAGGAACAATAGTTGTTACTGTTGATTCGGCAGCACCTACTTCTCCTGATATAACACCAAGTACCGGAACAGTTTCAAATACTTTTCAAGAAGTTAAAATTAATATATCTGGAACTCCAGCAGTAGGTGATAAATATTATATTACAATCAATGGAACAACATACTTTTACACGGTTCTTCCAGGTTTAACATCTATAAGTAATGTGGCTGCAGGACTAGCACCAGTAGTTTTAGCTGATGGAAATATTGGATCTGCAGTTGCCAATGGCCCTGATGGAGCTGGAACTATTGTTCTTACGGCAAATACAGCTGGTACTGTATATACTGTTAAAACTTCTTCTTCTTTTGGTGCAGGAGCTGTTATTGGTAGTCAAATTACAAAAGGAAGTAAGTTAATTACTGTTTGTGTTGGAGATTTAGGAGTAGCTACTTTAACAGCGACATCAACTGTATTAGCTGGTACACCTACATATGCATTTACCTTAAACGGAGGAAATATTGTTGATACTCCAGATGGTACAATAACTCTTCCAGGGGGTATGGTAGATAATGCAATTATTATAGCAAAATCTACTTCGAATACCTGTGCAACAGATTTTGCGGTTAATGTTATTGTAAATAGAGTTACATCAGGAATAATAGAGGCTCCAGATTCAATATGTTCTGGAGATGATCCATCTGGGTTTACTAGTCTTTCTCCTGCTACAATTCCTGCTGGGGCAAGTATTGTTTATGAATGGTGGGTAAAAAGAAGTGATGGTAGTGGTGGTTATACAAATACCGGTGCAACTGGAGCGTCTTATGATTCACCAGCTTTAATTGTATCGTCAACATTTAAAAGAGTTGCTAAAAGTATTTTAAATGGATTAGAGTGTACTGTTGATAGTAATGAAATTGAAATTACAGTTCTTCCAGATTTAGTTGCTGGGGTAGCCTCGATAACAACAAATCAAACTTCTATATGTTTAGGAGGAGACCCAGCAGAATTAAGTGTAATTAACGGAGGAACACCAAGGACAGCAGCTGGTCCTGGAATATCTTTTATGTGGCAAACATCTTTAAATGATTTAGCATGGACAGATACTGGAATAACTACTGAAAATTATAATCCTGCTGCAGGGTCACAGTCAACGGATTTATTTTATCGAAGGGTTGTAATTAGAAGAGATGGATTAGGCGTTGAATTATGTAGAGCTAATAGTACTTCGCAAAAAATAAACCTAAATTCTGTTCAAGCCGGAACTGTAAGCACCTCTGTCACTGCTGTATGTAATGGAGACACTCCACCATTAATTCTAAATGCAACAAACGCTTTACCAGATCCAGGTGGAGCTACTCTAACATATCAATGGGTTATAAGAACTAGACCTTTAGCAGGTGTATGGGGAGCTTGGAGTAATGCACCAGGAGGATCGACAAGTCAAACTTATCAACCAGGTCCACTAACTTTAGATACTCAGTTTGTTCGAGGAGTAACAAGTTTAGATGGAACTTTATCGTGTTCAACCAGTTCAACAGCAGTCACAATTCTTGTGAATCCCGCAATTAGCACAGCAGTAAGCACTTCTTCTCAAACTATTTGTTTAGGGAGTGTTCCTTCACCATTGACTTTTGTTGGAGCTACAACAGGAGCTGGTTATACAAATCAATGGTTAGAGTCAGATGATAATATTTCTTTTACAGCTATTCCTGGAGCTTTTGGAACATCATATGCACCTGACGCTCCTACAACTAACAAATATTATAAATTACAAACAACTTATACTAATGGTCCATATACTTGTACTGTTACTAGCACAGGTCAACCAGGAACAATTGAAGTTACTGTTGATTCTGCAGCTCCAAAATCTCCTGATATAATAGCAAGTACAGGTACAGTGACTAATTCTTTACAGGTAACTTCAATTAGTTTATCTGGAACTCCAAATGTTGGAGACAAATATTATGTTATACTTAACGGAGTTATTTTAACTCCAGAAACTGCTGTTGGAGGAGACACTGCTCTAAGTATTGCTCAAAGGCTAGATGATACAATTCAGGCAGATGCTGCAATAGGAACTGCTGTGGCAACATCGATAGATGCAACTTCAGCGAGTATATCAGTTACTGCTAATACAGCAGGGAGTGTATTTACTGTAAGAACATCTACATCTTTTGGAGCAGGCTTAAGTATGGGAACTCAAATTAATACCGGTAGTAAATTGATTACAATATGTGTTGATGATCTTGGAGTGGCAACTTTAACAGCAACATCAACAGTATTAGCCGGTACACCTACATATACATTTACTATAAATAGTATTACAGAGCCAGATGCTCCTGATGGAACATTAACTCTTCCTGCAGGCATGGTAGACAATGTTCTAGTAGTAGCTAAAGCTACATCTAATACCTGTGCAACAGACTTTGCCGTTAATGTTATAGTAAACAGGGTTACAGCTGGAACAATTAGCTCATCTGCTTCTATATGTCCTGGTGGAGATCCTGATGGATTTACAGGAACTGTCGCAACAGCTCCATCAGGAGCTTCAATAAGTTATCAATGGTGGGTTTATAATGGAACTGCTTGGAATAATACTGGAGCAACAGGCCCAACTTATGATCAAGGATCATTAGCTGTTTCATCAACATTTAAAAGAATTGCTTTTAGTGACTTGAATGGCCAAGTTTGTAGTGTAGAAAGTAATCAAATTAGTATAACTGTTGCAGCTGCATTAGTCGGAGGGGTGGCGTCTATAACAACAAATCAAACATCTATCTGTCTTGGAGGAGATCCAGCTGAAATATCAGTTATTGACGGAACTGTCTCAAGAACTGCAGCAGGTCCTGGAATAAGTTTTTTATGGCAGACTTCACCAAATGGACTAGCCCCATGGACAGATACTGCAGTTACTACAGAAAATTATAATCCAATTGCAGGTTCTCAGGTCACAGATTTATATTACCGAAGAGTAGTTATAAGAAGAAATAGTGGAGGTGTTGAGCTCTGTAGAGATGAGAGTAGCTCAGTTAGAATAAATTTAAATTCCATTCAGGCAGGTACAGTAACCAACACTCAATCTACAATTTGTAATGGAGATACTCCTTTATTGATAACTAGTGTCGCTGATGCAATAGCAGATCCTGGGTTTGGAACACTTACGTATCAATGGGTCACAAGATCAAGACCAATTGGAGGCCCTTGGGGTGCATGGGCTAATGCAGCTGGAGGATCAACTAGTGAAACGTATCAATCAGGTGCATTAACTCAAGACACTCAATTTGTTAGAGGTGCAACCAGTACCGATGGAGCACTATCATGTTCTGAGAGTACAACTATAATTACAATACTTGTTAATCCAGCAATTAATAATGCTGTAAGTACTTCATCGCAGACTATTTGTTCCGGAGAAACACCGACTCAGTTAACTTTTACAGGAGCTAATACTGGACCAGGTTATGTTAATCAATGGTTAGAGTCTAATGATAACATTGCATTTACAGCTATTCCTGGAGCTTTTGGAGTTGCTTATTCTCCACCAGCATTAGCATCTGCTAGGTTTTATAGACTACAAACTACCTTTACAGGTGGAGGAATATCGTGTACAGTAACAACAACTGCTGGAGCAGGTACAATTGCTATTTCGATTAATCAAGCACCAAACTCTCCAAATATTGTTGCAACTTCTGGTACAGTTACATCTACTAAACAAGTTACTAGGGTAAATATTAATGGAACTCCTGCAACGGGTGATTCATATTCAGTTACTTTAGATGGAGTTCTTTTAACGTCAGTTGTCGCTTCTGTTGGTAGTACTTCATTAGAAGTTGCTCAGGCATTAGATGATATAATTGCTGCTGAAGCTGCTATTGAGTCAGCGATTACATCAGGAGCAGCAGCTGCAGCAAATATTGAAATTACTGCAACAACTCCAGGTTCCACTTTTACAATACAAACTTCATGTTCACCATGTACCTCATCTAGTATTGGTGAACAATATATATTAGGCTCAAAGAAAATAACTTTTTGTTTAGCTGATTTAGGCACAGTAAGTATTACTGCTTCAGCACTTGGAGGTCCTGGAATTACATATGATTTTTTCCTTGATGGAACTCCTATTGTTGATGGACCTGAAGGTACAATTTTAGTTCCTGGTACAATGTCAGATACAGCAGTTCTTACAACAAGAGCAACCACAAATACGTGTTCTATAGAGTGGATAACTAATCTAGCTGTAAATAGGATTACAGGTGGGGTAATAGCCGCAAATCAAACTACTTGTTCTGGTGAAGATTTGGCTCCTTTTACTGAAGTAGTACCAGCATCAGGACCCCCGGGAAGTACTATCCTTTCTTATGAATGGTATATAGATACTGTTAAAGATGGTATTAATAACTTTACTAGGATCCCTGGAGCGACAGGAGCAGTTTATGATCATGGATCTTTAACTGCTTCAGCCACATTTTATAGAGTACCAATTATTGATTTTGGAGGAGTTTTATGTAACCCTCCTTTAGCTGCAGGGAATGCTTCATTAGCTACACCTGATCCAAATGCTAATAGAAGTAATTTAATTGAAATAACAGTCTCGGGGGCATTAACAGCTGGAGTAATTGATCAAGCTGATGAGGTGATATGTATGGGTGTAGAGGGTGATCCCACTGCTATGACAGTTAGTGGAGGAACTCCTGCCGGTGCTACTATAAGATTTCAATGGCAAAGATCTACAGCTTCTGTTTTAGGACCATTTACCGATATACCAGGAGTAACCACAGCTGGTTATGATCCTCCAGCAGGCCTAGGTACTTCAACTTGGTTTAGAAGAAAAATAAGCCAAATAGATCCATTTGGGGCTGAAAAATGTTTTGCTTTTACTAATCCAAGATTAGTCAAGGTTAATACTGTTACAGGAGGAACTATAAGTGGAACACAAACTGTATGTAATGGGGAAATTCCTCCTTTATTTACAAGTACTGTTGATGCCACAAGTAATACAGGAGTTCCATTTGATACAGGAACTATTACCTATTTATGGCAACGTTCACTTGACGCTGGTTCAACTTGGAACCCTGCTCCAGGTCCAAATCCAAATAATTTAAGTACTTATCAAGCTCCTGCTATAACTCAATCTCAGAGGTATCGAAGATTGGCTTTTGGAACTGTATCAGGAGTGTTATGTCCAACAGGAACTACAACTGTTACTTCAAATGAAATATTTATAACAAGAACTTTTAATATTGACCAACCCCAACTTATTAGAGCTAATTATAGTGGAGCAAATACTGGAAATTCAGGTAATAATACCGAAAATATTATTCAAAGATCTGGAACAACTTATAATAATTCATCTTGCGGAACTCCTCTAATTGATAGTTTTGAAGCTTGTCCTGTTGCAGGAGCAACTGGTTATGAGTATGAATTAACTGATCCTACAGCAGGATCCATTAATGCTACTACAGGTGTTGTTAGCTGGTCTACTACTTTTACAGGAAGTGTCACCATACGAGCTCGTGCTCTAGGATGCGGAGGACCATCAGATTGGACTGAAACTTCTTTTGAAATAACATCCACAGTTTCTAACGCATCAACTCCATCTTTACCTGTTGCTTTTGAAGAAGCACAGATAAGTAGAATTCGTTTTTCTAGTACAGTAACTGCAACCACTGGTGATAGGTGGTCTATTTTTATTGATGGTGTTGAATATACTACATATACTACTGCCGGTCAAACTAATGCTCAAGTCGGTCTTGCTTTGGTTAACTTAATTAACAATGCTACAGGAGTAGCTGACTATGTTACAGCCTCAGGAAGCAATCCAATATTATTAACTGCAGATGAAATAGGACGATCTTTCAATGTAGAAATTGAAAGAAATGCGACCTCAACTGGTTTTTGGTGGATGTGGGATCCATGGTCTGCAAATTCAGCAAGTTATTGTGGTCCACCTTCAGGAGCTATTCCAGATTGTCAAATAACTAATACAACTCCAAATACTCAATTTTATTCTGACTCTACAGGTTTTGCATCTATGACTTGGGATCTAGAGGTTGTAACAGTAGGACCTGGAAGTCCTGCTTTAGCTGGTTCTATTACGACTGATGAAGGAGTAGTTAGTTGGAATCCAGGATTCCACGGAACGGTTAATGTAGGAGTCATAGCATGGGGCTGTGATGGTAATCCATCTGCAAGGTCATTCAGCACTGTAGTTATTCCTCCAAATGATGGTTTACCGTCTGATATTACCGTTTTGGCAGGTTCTTCAATTCCAGTTTGTCCCGCAACTGAAAGTCAAACTACATATTTTGAATCTTCTGGATCAGATGTTACTTGGAGTTGGAATAATAGGGCAGCAGGTCAAATTGATGCATTTACCGGACAAGTAACTTGGACTACTGGTTTTAGTGGAGATGTTACTATTACAGCAACTTCTATGGGTTGCGGAAATCCCTCAGTTTCTAGAAAAATTACAATAGTTTCGTCTGCTGTGGTTTCTTTAACTTCTCTTGCTGGAACAAATAATTCACAAAATATTTGTAAAGGAAGTCCAGGATTAATTCCTATATCATATAGTATTTTAGGGGCAGCAACAACTGCTTCAATAACAGGTCTTCCAGATGGATTCTTTGGTAGTTATTCGCCGACAACCCAGACAGATAGGATTATTTTATCTGGTATAGCAGCAGCGGATAGATATGACGCATCAATTAATGGTGTTACTTATTCAATAACAGTTTCTAATACAGACACATTAGCAGCAGCAACAGTTAGTTTAGCTGCTTTAATTCAAGGTAATGCAGATATAGCGACTGCAACACCAAATGTTGGTACTGATGGAGTTATTGAAGTTACAGCGAATTTACCAAATAAATTTTTCTACACATCTGTTTTAAAAGAAGGAGCAGGAAATATTACTTCTCAAAATGTTACAGGTACAGGTTTATTCACAATTACAGGAACACCATCATCATCTGTGGGTATTTTAACTAGACATGATTATAGAATCACTACAGGAGGTTCAACTTGTACTCCAACAATTATAGATGGGTTTTTCTTTCAGTATCCAGAATCACAATTAATTTTAAAAAATGCAGGAACTGATAATCAAGAAATTTGTAATAATTCCCCTATAACGGACATTTTTTATAAAATATTAGGAACAAATGCAGCATCAGTTACTCCTTTGGTTAATTTCGATGGATTACCTCCAGGAATGACTCCAGGTGCAAATACAGCTGTCACTGCAACTAGACAAAAAGAAAAAGTTACTATTACTGGAGCTACAGCTACATCATCTTTTAGTTTAATTATAAATGGAATAACAAAAACCTCAGGAGTTGGAGGAACTAATGCTGGTATTGCAGCAGAATTAGAATCCGCAATTGATGCTGATGCTGCTCTTTCTGCATTAGTTTCTACTGATGATTCTGCAGCTGATGGAACTTTGACCATTGAAGCATTGGCTCCTGGTGTTCAATTTGGCATAACGGGATCTAAATTATCTGGAACTGGAAGCATAACTATAATTAATGAGGAAGGTATTTCACAGATTAGAATATTTGGAACTCCTAATGTTACATCAAATAGTGATGTTCAATATGTCTATACTCTTACAACAAACGCTAATCCAGGAGGATGTGTGCCTGCAGCAACAATAACTGGAACAATAAAAGTTTCTCCTTTAGAGACAGTTACTTATGACAATACAATTAATTTAGCTCTTTATCCAGGAGCTCGAACTCAAACTTTATGTCCATCAAGTACATTAGAAGGAATAAGTTATAGGATAGGAGGAGCAGTTGGCTCTGTAGTAGTAAATGGTCTTCCACCTGGAGTTTCTTCCACACATAGTGTAACTGCTCAGATAGATCAGTTTACTATAACGGGTGTTGCATCTACCAATATTATTAATCTTATTGTAAATGGAGTTTCTTATAGTAAAACAGCATCTAATACGGACACAGACCAAACTGTAGCTGTAGCTATAGCTACCTTAATTGATAATGATACCAATGCTACTATTAGCACATTAACTCCTGGAGGAGGAGTAATAAGACTTACAGCTGACACACCAGGAGTTCCATTTACTTCATTGGGTATTGCTACTGGGGGAGGTGCTGCTATAAATAAAACTAGTGTAACATCTAATGTTAATAATGTTGTTATTGAGGGAGCACCAAATAATACAGCTATAAAAGGTTTCCCATATAATTACACTATATCAACTCCTGGAGCATCATTTTGTAATCCTGGTCAGAATGGAGGAACTATTACAGTTGCTGAAGGTCCGAAAATTGAATTAATTTCTGCTTCATTAACTGATAGTCAAGAAGTCTGTAATGGTGATAATATTGTCACTATTCAATATAAAGTTAATGGTGCAGGAGGTGCACAAATTCCAGCCTTAGTTCCAGCAACTTTTTCTGGATTACCCAGTAATCTTTTTCCTGGAATTTTTAATGCAACAACTCAACAAGATAGTATTACAATAACTGGTGTAGCACCTGGAGATGAGATAAAAGTTTATATTAATGGTATTGAGTTTTCAAGTGGAGCAGCTAGTGCAACTTCAGTAGCCGCTGTAGCTTCAGTAACTGCTGGCATAAACACATCAATTAACCCTAATATTGCTGGTCAAGTTGTTGCTGCTGATTTAGGAGGGGGAGTTATGACCTTAACAGCCGTTACTTCAGGATCTCCATTTACCTTATCTGTTGCTGCAACAGGTGGCGTAGCTGCTATAACAAAGTCTAACCAAAGAGGAACAGGAACATTCACAATTTCTGGACAAATAAATCAATCTCATAATACTGAGATGACTTACAACTATACAATTACATCTCTTCTCAATCTTAATTCATGCTCTGCTGGAACAGCAACAGGAACTATCAAAATTGAGCCTATTGAAACAGTTACTTATGATAATACAATAAACCCTGCTTTATTCCCTGGTGCTGCTACTCAAGAGCTTTGTCCAGGTACTGATATGAGCGGAATAAGTTTCAGAATTGGAGGAGCTGTACCATCAGTAGTAGTTGCCGGTCTTCCGCCTGGTGTGACTTCTACGCATAGTGTTACAGCTCAACAAGATCAATTTACTATAACAGGTGTTGCTTCTACAAATATTATTAATGTTCTTGTAAATGGAGTTTCGTATAGTAAAACAGCTACTGATACTGATACGGATCAAAGCGTTGCTGAAGCTATATCAACATTGATTAATAATGACACAAGTGCTACGGTATCTTCATCTACTCCAGGGGGAGGAGTTATAAGATTACTTGCAGAAACTCCTGGTGTTCCATTCAGTTCATCAGGTATAGCAACTGGTGGAGGAGCAGCTATTAATAAGACAAGTGTAGTTTCAAATGTCAATAATGTGACACTTGATGGAACACCTGATAATACGGCTATTGTAAACAAGCCATACACTTATACAATAACGACACCTGGAACAGAATGTGCTTCAGCTTTAGGAGGAGGAACAATAACTATTTTAGAAGGCCCAACACTTGAGTTAATTTCAGCTGCGCTTACGGATAGTCAAGAAGTCTGTAATGGTTCAAATATTGTAACTATTGAATATAAAGTAACAGGAGCTCAAGGCGCCCAGATTCCTGCTACAGTTGGTTTTGTTGGCTTACCTGATACTTTAGCTAAAAACTTTAATGCTACAACTCAACTTGATAGTATAACTGTACTAAATGTAAATCCTGGAGATGAGATTAAGGTGTTTGTTAATGGTATTGAGTTTTCAAGTGGGGCCGCCAGTGCAACCTCAGCAGCTGCAGTAGCATCTGTAACTGCAGGTATAAATGCATCAATTAATCCTAAAATTGATGGTGAAGTTACTGCAACAGATTTAGGAGGTGGGGTTATGACAATTACAGCAGATTCAGCAGGAATACCCTTCAGTTTATCTGTTGATTCTACAGGTGCAAATATTACAAAGTCCAATCAAGTAGGAACAGGAATTTATAGAATTTCTGGACAAATAAATCAATCTCATGATTTTGAGGCAACATATAATTATGAGATTACAACAACAAATAACATTGACTCTTGTAATGCGGCAACAATTACAGGAACAATTAAAATTGAACCTTTAGAGTCTGTAACTTATGATAATACAATAAATAATGCTTTATTCCCTGGTGCTGCTACTCAAGAGCTTTGTCCAGGTACTGATATGAGCGGAATAAGTTTTAGGATTGGTGGAGCTGTTCCTTCAGTCTTAGTTGCTGGTCTTCCGCCTGGTGTGACTTCTACTCATAGCGTTACAGCTCAGCAAGATCAATTTACTATTTCTGGTGTAGCTTCTACAAATATTGTTGCAATTATTCTAAATGGTGTTTCATATCCTAGAACAGCTAATAATTCAGACACCAATCAAACGGTAGCTGAAGCTATATCAACATTGATTAACAATGATCCAAGCGCTACGGTATCTTCATCAACTCCCGGTGGAGGAGTTATAAGATTAATTGCAGAAACTCCAGGGGTTCCATTTGGTTCATCAGGAACTGCAACAGGTGGAGGAGCTGCGATTGTAAAGGTTATTTTACAACCTAACGTTAATAATTTAACAATTGAAGGTTCTCCTGATAATACGGCTATAGTAAATAAGCCATACACCTATACAATAACAACACCAGGAACAGAATGTTCTTCAGCTGTAGGAGGAGGTACAATAACTATTTTAGAAGGTCCTAAACTCGAACTAACATCTGCAGCACTAACAGATAATCAAGAAATTTGTTTTGATGATAATATTATTGATATTACATATAAAGTTACAGGTGCGAGAGGAGCTCAGATTCCCGCTTTAAATGCAGCTACATTTACTGGTTTGCCTGCTAATATATCTAAAAATTTTGCTGCAAGAACTCAACAGGACCGAATAACTGTTACTGGTGTAGCACCAGGAGATGAAATAAAAATATTTATTAATGGTGTTGAGTTTTCAAGTGGGGCTGCTAGTGCAACTTCTTTAGCTGCTGTGGCATCTTTAACTGCGGGAATAAATGCTTCAATAAATCCTAAAGTTGCAGGTGAAGTAAGTCCTGCTGATTTAGGAGGGGGAATTATGACAATTACTGCGGATTCATCAGGAATACCATTTAGTTTATCAGTTGATGCGACTGGTGGAGTTGCTGCTGTTACAAAGACTAATTTAGAGGGAACAGGAATTTATACTATTTCGGGCCAAATTAAACAATCTCATACAACTGAGATGACCTACAATTATCAAATTACGACTACAAATAATATTAATTCTTGTACTGCTGCTACAGCTACGGGTACTATTAAAATAATTCCTAAAGAAGAAATTACTTTAGATCAGTTAAGTGATCCTATTTCATTTGGCGGGCCTGCAAATCAAGAGGTTTGTGAAAATGCAAGTATTCAAGGAATCCGATTTAACTTAACAGGAGGGGCATATTCTGCTAGCGCAACTATAGCGATTCCTCCAGCAATAAACGGATTGCCTCCTGGAGTAGGTATTAATCATGTCAGAGAGAAACAAGTTGAGGAGTATACTGTTGCAGGAATAGGTGCTACAAACGTAGTAAATATAATAGTTAATGGTATTTCATATTCCAAAATAGCTGATGGAACTGACACAGTATCAAGTGTAATTCAAACTATAGCGAATTTAATTAATAATGACTTAAATTCATCAGTTACAGCATCAAGAACTGCCGTTAACAAGATTTTGTTAACATCAAAAATTTCAGGAAAACCATTTACAACTTCTGGCACAGCTTTTGGAGGAGGAAGTTCAATAACAAAAACTGCTATAGGTGTTTCACCACAAAACAATAATGAAAATTATGTAACTCTTGTTGGTGGTCCTACCGAAAATGTTTCGTCTACTAAAATATATAATTATACTTTAACTACATCTGGAACATCGTGTACTGATGATTCATATGCTGGATCAATAACTATAAATCCTTTATCAGAAATATCTTTAATTTCTGCTGGAACAACAGATAATCAAATAGTTTGTAATGGAGCTGTTATTGATGAAATTGTATATTCCATAAGCGGTAGTATAGCAAATGTAAACGTTTCTGGTTTACCTGGAGGAGTAAATGGTACCTGGGATGCTATTTTAAGAAGATTTACAATTAAAGGAACAATTGCTGCTTCTGTAGCTTCAAAGACAGTTTTTACTTACACAGTATCACCAGTAAGTAATGACTGTTCTCCAGAGCCAGTAATTTCAGGAACAATAGAGGTCGCTCCTGATATAACCATTGATGCAACTGCATTTACTGTATCTAAAACATTATTATCAGCTACATCCTCAGGAACTGTGTCGTGTTTTGGTAGTAGTAATGCTGCAATAACTGTTCCTGATGTTGCAATTACTGGGGGTGTATTAAGTATAGCTCAAGTTGATAGAATAAATATTTCTAGTTCTCCTGGACCGGCAATAGAGGGTGATGTAGCGGGAGTAGTTATTGATGGTACTGTTATTGCTTTGACAGTTTTAGATAATACTGGAAGTTTTGGAAATGGGTCCCCTGTTGAAAGTAGTTCTTCAATTGCAACAAGGCTATCAAATAAAATTAATACTACCCCTGGAATTAGTGTTACTGCTCAAGCCAATGGTTATGGTGCAGGAACAATTAAAATAACAGCTAACACATCAGGTGTAGGTTTTACAGCTACAGTGACTAGAACTTTAACGGGAGCTTCAAGTCTTACTATAGCAAGGGTTGCTGATGTTGCTAACAGTACACTTACTTATACATATGAATGGAGTAAAGATGGAGCACCTGGATACTCATTTTCTAAAAACATAACAGGATTAAGTGCTGGTGTTTATCAATTAACTGTTGGTACATCATTAAGTGGTTCATGTTCAACTACTAGTGGAGGAATTACAATAATTGAACCAGACGAGTTAACAGTATCAATTTCTGGAAACTGTGGAGCTTCATTTACAGCAACGACTGTAGGAGGAACAGCACCATATATTTATACTCTTGTCAATAATGATGATGGAACTGATGATGGTGGTTCAGCACAAACTAATTCACTAACTAAAGATTTCAATGGAGTACTTGGAGCTAAATATGTTGTTAAAGTAAAAGACGCAAATAATTGTGTTGCTTATAGTGCAGTTCACACTGTTTTTGGAAGTCTTACTATTGATAAATCAAAATATGATATACAGAATCAGAGGTGTTTTGGAAGAGATGAAGGAGCTATAACAAAATCAACTACTGTTACTCAAACTGTTAGTGGAGGATCTGGTTTTTATAGCTATACATGGACAGGCCCAAGTGGAACATTTACTACTGAAAACATTTCTGGTTTAGCTGCTGGAGATTATCAGTTATCAGTTGTAGATCTTAATTATCCATCGTGTACAGCTAGCGCTACTGTCACAATTCGTCCTGCAACTGCTATAACAATTACTCCAGATTCTTCTAATACAACTCAAATGTTATGTCCTGTTGCGAGTGATACAGTGATAGGGGCAGATTGGGGAACATTAACCGTTTCTGTCACAGGAGGAACAATTGCACCAAGTTATCAATATCAATGGGTTAAATTACCTTCTGGAGCAAACATTTCAGATTCTTTTGGAGGAAATACTAATTCAGTTAGAATTAATTCTGGAGGGGATTACATGGTTATTGTCTCTGACTCTAATGCTCAAGTTTCCACCGGAAATGTTTCTGCATCAACTGCATCATGTTCAATTTCTCAATTATTTTCTGTTACTGGACCCTCAGAAAACTTAAGTGCTGAAATTGTTCTAGGAAGTAATGATAAAATTAATGGTGGTAATGTTGAAATTTTATTTGATACATCTAGCACTACTATAAGTTGTAAAGGAGATTCTAATGGAAGTTTTACATTTGTTATTAAAGGAGGAACTCCTCCATATGAATATAAAGAAAGTTCAGGTGGGTGGACTTCAGCTGCTGGAGCAACAGTTCAGTTGACGGGATTAAGTGCAGACACATATAACATAAGAGTAAGAGATGCTGGACAATGCGTTTCGGGCGGACAAGAAGGTGTAACATTATCTGTTACTCAATCAGGGACTACAACCGATAATGTTGGGGTAATAATTTCTGAACCTTCAGATGAATTGTCAGCTTCAATTGATGGAACACAACAAGAAATAGACTGTTCAACTGGTATTGATGGAAAAATTACTATTAAAGTTTTAGGTGGACAAGCACCTTACCAATTAATTTGGACTGGACCAGCTGGATCTAATTATAAAGCATTAACTAGTATTGATAATATTGGGGGCAGTTCTAGCATAGATAATTTAACATATGCAGGAGATTATAGTGTAACAATAACTGATGCAGCCAAGTGTGATTTAACAAAAGAATTTCCTCTTAAAGAAAAGGCTGGATCAGAAGAAAAACTTGGAAAACCAACAATAACTGTAACTCCAGGAGCTTGTGGGACTGACGAAAAACCTAAAATGGAGGGAGTTTTAAATGGAGGTACTCCACTTGAGATTGAGTGGAGAAAGAAGGACAAAGCAATTGTTCAGAAAAATATGACAATTATTTCAACTATTTTAGTACCACAACTTGGAGATGCATTTACTATCACAATAAATGGAGTCAATTTTACAGAAACTTTAACTGCTTCTCCAACTAAAAGTTCAATTTCTAGCTTAACCTCTGCTTTAGCAACTAAAGTTGATGCGTCTGCTGAAGTTTCTGCTCAAGCACAAGATCTAGATGGAGACGGAAATAATGACAGAATACAAATTAAGGCTTTAACCCTTGGATTAGCCTTTGAATATTCAGATAGTGTTTCTAGAGTTACAGGCTCATTTTCTGACATTAAAGACGAAGTTAAAGAAAATGCTCAGGAACTTGTTGATGGTTGGTTTGCTCAAAATGGAGATCCATTTGGAGATAACTTAATAGTTGATGGCCCACCTGCAGGATTATATGTTCTTTATTTAACTGATGCAAGTGGTTGTAGTCCGCAGACTAGTGATCCTGTTTATGTAAGTGGTGATAATAGTTCTTTGGAAATTACGGTAGATACATCTACAGGAGGTATAGAATATTTTAATACTTGTAGTTATTCAGCAACTCCAATTTCGGCAAACTTTAAGTTTAATTTGTTAGGTGCAACATCACTTGTTTCTATAACATTAAATGGTACAGAAATAACCCAAGCAAGCGGTGAATTGGCAGTTGCTTCCGGAGGTCGATATACTGTTTTTGATTTGTCACCTGGAGATTATGAGATTACTGCAACAGATGCAAATAATCCTGGTTGTCCAGCTTCTCAATCTATTACGGTCAATGAAGCAACTGAAATAAAATACATTGGTGAAACTGAACTTTCTATTGAAAAATGTCAAGATACCATAGCGTTGAATTTTGAACCTTTGACAGATTTTATTGAGGCAGATAATCTTGATGCTTTTTATACAGGAAATAGTGATCCTTACTATGCTTTAGAATTATCTACTCCAGCTGGACTTGTTATAAAAAGGTCTAGTTTTAGAACTAAGGAGGAAATAGATACCGAAATAAATACTTTTGAGCTAGAGGAAGGATTATATACTTTAAAAATAACAAATAGTAAAGGTTGTACAAATGATCCTTCAAAACCAATACTAATAAATGTAACTCAAGAAATTTCTAATATTGTGGTTACAGAAGGATTAGTTGATTCACTTGGCAATCCTACTTTTTCAACCCCAGTAAGTTGTCTGTTAGATGCAAAAGATGGTAAAATTGGTATAAATATTGCAGGAGGACCTGCTAATGCTGAAATAAACTGGGAATATCTTAATCCAAATGATCCACTTACAACAGGTTATACATTATTACCTGAATATAAAGGCTATTTATCAATGAATGATTTAGAAAAAGGTAAATATAGATATACAATTACTGATCCTGACCCTCTAATAACAGGTAATTGTAAATCAAAACCTTATGCATATATACAAGGAGTTATTGATGTTGAAGATGATAAATCTTTAGTTATATCTGATGGACCTTTTGTAGACAATAATTTATGTAATAATACTGCTGGTATTTTGAGGATTGATGTTATTGATTCTCAACAATCTCCAATAACTTTCTATTATGGAACAGATTTTTCTACAGCTAAAATTGTAGATCATGTAAAAGATGATCTCGATTCATACGTTGTTACAATTGATAATCCTCAAAGCTTGGCTAATCTTTATGTTGTGAACGATAGAGGATGTACAAAATCTGTAGAACTTAATTTTGAATTAGGAACTCCTGGATTTGAATATTCAACTCCTACTTATAATAATTCTATAAGTGAAGATGATAGGGTAATCAATGCAAGGCAAGATATAACATTTACTAATCAATCGACATCTCCTTACACAAAAGTAAGATGGGATTGGGGAGATAATGTTTTTGATGAAATAGTTATAGCTAATTCATCAATACAAACCGATCCTGCTTTACAAGGAGATACTGATGGTGATACTTGGATAGATTGGGTTGAGTTTTTAGCTGGAGGTGTGTCTATGTTAGAGTCTAATACTTTAACTCCTGAAGATAAAGATGGTGACGGCGAGTGGGATGGTCAAAAGGGAGTCCTTAAAGGCGATAAAACTCATTCTTATGGACTTCAGGGAACATATTTGGTAACTCTTCAAATAGAAAATGAATTAGGGTGTTTTGATCAAGTAACTAAGCCAGTAAAAGTTGGAAAAGGTTTCTTTGTTTTACCTCCAAATGTTTTTACTCCTAATGGAGACAAGAAAAATGATTATTTTGGAGTTTTATTTTCAGGATTTTGTTATGTAGAATTCACAATATATGACAATACAGGTAATGTTGTTTATCCTACAAAATCAAGCGGAGAAAATCCAAAAATATCTTCGTCATCTACTAGTACTAGTACTACAAGTACACTTGGATATGCGCCTAATTTCAAAAGAGATGAAGGAGGAAATTTCCTTGGTGGACCAAATGAAACTGGACCTGATGGTTACCCAGATTTTAAACCATGGGATGGAAAGCCTGAAGGAAGTGATGAATTAGGAGTTGCTCCATATTATATATGGACTTTAAAAGCTTGGAATAAGGAAAGTTGCACTGGAGAAGAATTTGATGCGGTTGTGAGAGAAGGAGCATTTATGATACTGAAATAAAATGAGAGTAATTTATTTATTTTACTTTATATTTTTACTGATATTTTTTCAGTTAGAATCTTTATATTCTCAAGAAGAGTATTTAGTTAACAATTCTCGATTTCTTCAAAAATCAAATCCTAGTTATTTTGGATATAATAGCTTGTTGAAAGTGGGAGTTTTATATAACTCTCTTACTTTAAATGCTTTTGAAAGGATGAATAATAAATATATTTTTGGTACAATTAGTTTTGATAATCAAAATTTTTCATTAGGAGTTGATGTAAATAGTTTTGCAATGGAGAAAAGTGGGTATGGTCAAACTATTGCAAACTTGACATATGTTTATAAACTACAATTAGATAATTATTTGTTTTTTCTTCCTGCTATAACAGGAGGTTTAGCAACTAAACAATTCAATCCAGATAATTTAACATTTGGAGATCAATTAAGTATTGGTACAGGACAACTTTTAGAATCAAATGATCCACTTGCATCAATAATTTCTAATGTTAACTATTTTGATTTAGGAGCCTCTTTTTTATTACATAGTGAAGATTTTATGGCGGGTTTAACTATTAAGCATATAAATAAACCTAATGATTCTTTTAACAAAGAAGATGATACAACTGAAAAACCTATTCAAATAGGAATTCAAGGAGCTTATGAATTTGATATTAATCCTTATGAAAGAAGATATCTTCCAAGATATTCTTATTTAATGGTTTATTTAAATGCAGTTAAGGTCCAAAATTCAATTCACATGTATCTTTCTCAAGAACTTCAACTTGGAGAATTCTCCGTGGGATTAAGTCAACAAGCAGGAAGTAGCGGGCTTAATAATTTAGGAGTTTCTTTTGGTTTGTCAGCTGAAAATTTTGATTTTGGAGCGTCATATAATTTTAATTTCTTTAATAATCCAGGAAAAGTTTTTTCTCCATCAATATTTGAACTTTATGTAACTTTTGATTTTAGTATTTATAGAAGAAATCAAAGGGGATTATTTAAAAGAATTCAAATAGATAATTATTACTAGAGTTAGTTTTTTTTAGAAACAATATTTATTTTCATTAATTATCTTATTTGCAATTTCAGTTTTTAAAGCAAATATATTAGGACAAGTTTTATAGTCACATGATTTTTTAAATAAATCTAATAATTCTAATTTTTCTTCACCTTCTAATGTACTGTAAATAATATCTTTTGATTTTTTAAGGATTATTTCATTAGCCTCATATAAATACAATTGAGTCATTTTTATTTGTGAAGATTGAGATTCTTTGTCAGATCTATTAATATTTTTTATTGTTCTTTTTAAACCAGAATCAATTAAATAAATTTCAATTAATATGTCAGATAAGGATATTAGAATTTGTTGTTTTTTTTCAAGATCTTGACCATATTTTTCTACTGCTTTTCCAATTAATATTAAAAATATTTTTTTTAGATTAATTAATAATTGAGTTTCGTTTGACA